>Ga0163161_10000524_pt1 | contig 31293 bp, 33 predicted proteins | sample S45metaG_FD_129847 | JGI IMG/M metagenome (GOLD analysis project Ga0163161, IMG submission 129847) | Switchgrass rhizosphere microbial communities from Kellogg Biological Station, Michigan, USA - S4-5 metaG | ecosystem: Host-associated > Plants > Roots > Rhizosphere > Soil | place: USA... | reverse complement strand
GGTAAATTTGCAGGGGGCTGCAAACGGATACCCTTTAATTTGCCACCAATTATTCGCATAAATCTAAAGCAAGGAGACCGCTGAAATAGTGCTTAGGCATATCGGCCAATAATTCGCTATTTTGTTTTCCAGCAGGAAGGAAGAAATAAAGTTGGTTAAAGTATTTTAATAAGCAATTATAATGCTCATCATCTTCGTTTATAATGCCTTGTAAATAAACGGGAATGGCATCAGTTAAGCCCAGTTGTTCGATCATCAGCAAAAGGAAATAATTAAATTCCTCAGCGTTTTCTGATTGATAATGGTTTTGAAAAACTATCTTTTTATCTTTTATGTAGAGTACATTGAAAGATACTGCAGTAAAATCTATTAATAAAGACTCGTCTGCCAAATGATTAAATAAAACCATTAATGGTTCAGATTGTGGAAACAGATCTGTATTCTCAGGCAGTTTTGCTTTTAAATCCTCATCTAAACAAAAAACAGTATTAAAACCCAGCTTATCGTTGTGTTTGGTGTAAACTTTCGCATCGGAACCTAAATACTTAGCATAAACGGCCAGATTTTCACCATCAAACCATTCATCAGGAATAAAAATAAAATTTGAGGTATGGATTGCGGCTTTTACCGTTGCATAGTTTAATGATAAGTAACTATCGGTTTCAAAGGCAGATTTCAGCTCTTTCTGTACATCTTCACAACCTTGTTTATCAAAAATGATATTAATCTCTTCTGTATCCTTATCTACCACAGCATAAGAAAAGCTGTCATTCGTTATTTTTAATAATAAATGGCAGTTTGCAGATGCATCAGCTTTAAAATTCGGGTCGACTAATAAGAGACTATTGTTACTCATTGAAACAAAAATAGACTTTTTTGAGGATTAACGGTAAGATGAGGCTAAATTTTTGATTTTGCCCCATAGTGCTTTAGTTTTTGCCACGGAAACATGGGGTTCATGGAAACATTTCTAGCCATTTTGCTTACTAATTATTCAATGAACCTTTTTACGCCTAAGACACCTCAGTTCATTTGACTGAATTTATATTCACCCAAAATATACTGTTAACTTTGTGTGCTTTGCACCTTTTTGGTTAATCTTGTCTCTGTGTACTTTGCGGTTAAAACTTCGAGAAATTTTTACCAAAATCAAACCTTTCGGATATTCAAAAATCGAAATATTCGGCTTAAATTCGGAACATGAGTTACAAGCCTACCTATAAAGCGGCAAACACGATTGCAGCAACTATTGAGCAACATTTTGTTAAGCTGCATAAAAATGCAATTGCGCAGGGTGAGATAGATTTGGCTACTCAACCGGATCGAAAAATAATTGAAGCGATAATTGATGTTGCTTTTTGGAGCAGCTTGCGTAAGGAAGAAGGACATTCGCCACGGATTTCGATTGCTTTTTTGCCGCCGGATCAGACATCGAAACCATTGCGTTTTGCTAAAAAACTAGCCTTAAATGCCAATACCTTAACCAAAATTGCGCCTGGGATTGAACGTTCAGGGATTCACTTAGGGGTTTGGGAAGAAGATGGTGAATTGTATATCTGGGGTACAACCCTCAATATTCCGAACTTTTGTTTTGTTGTGGATGTTTCTGAACCGGGATTAATCGTAATTAAACACCGAAGGATTTATGGCATTGGAAAATTTACCAATGTTGCTGTACTTAAAGGGGAGCAGATCCGTATTGTTGATGATACCAGTTGTGCAAATAAAGATTGTCCGCCTATTTTGCAGGCCTTATTAGATCTGACTGTTTTGGCCAGCTGGAACGATCCTATTAATATTTTGATCCAGTTCTCGGTTTCTATGCGTGCCCATGGCCGTGGGGGTGCCCTGCTAATTGTGCCGAAAGGCGATACGAAGTGGGAAGAATCCATTATCCACCCGATACAGTATTTGGTAGAACCTCCATTCTGTGGATTATCCAATCTGGCGAAACAGAGCGGTAATCAGAGCGAAATTTTCTCTCAGGGGGCTGTGCGCCGCGAGGTTGAGCATTTAGCAGGTTTAACAGCTGTTGATGGTGCAACGATCATCAATGAAGAGTTTGACCTGATTGCATTTGGTGCAAAAATAGGCCGTGCAAAAGGCAAACCAACGGTAGAACAAATTGCATTTTCGGAACCCATTGTTGGTGGCGAAGATAAAATCCTCTATCCTGGGCAGCTCGGAGGGACCAGGCACTTTTCTGTGGCCCAGTTTGTTAACGATCAGCCCCAATCTATTGGTTTGGTAGCCTCGCAGGATGGCCATTTTACCATTTTTAGCTACAGTAAAAAACAAAATATGGTAATGGCACACCGCATCGAAACCTTACTTTTGTAATGGGCAAAGAGCAGAAAGCATAGGGCATCGCGATTATATTGGTTTAAAAAGGTACTGCACTGCCCATCGGATAATGTAGTCCGTCTTTCCGCTAAATTCCCGATCAAACCTTTGCGAAAAAATAATGTTCATTGAGATCGGGAGATATCGCTTCAATACGGTTTAGTTAAATAGGGCTGTGCTAAAAACTCGGGTACTATTTTACGCGCACTAAACAGTTAACCGATTAACCGTTTAAAACAATTAACCATTAGAGATGATCCTCGATAAAAGTCAACTTATAGCTTCAGCATACGCACATACACCAACCAAGGAGCAATTGTTTTTTTGCGAGCGGATGTCGGTGTTTTTGCAACAGGACGATGAGTACCGTTGTTTTGTGCTTAAAGGTTATGCTGGTACGGGTAAAACCACCTCTGTTGCGGCCTTGGTGAAGGTTTTGAAACAATTTAACCTGCGTAGTGAACTGCTTGCGCCAACGGGAAGGGCAGCGAAAGTAATGAGCCAGTATTCATACCGTAAAGCCTTAACCATACATAAACGGATTTACCGCAAGCGCTCGGCAGCATCGCCCGAAATGCAATTTCAATTGGCACCTAATCTCTCGGAAAATACATTGTTTATTATCGACGAGGCCTCGATGATTGCCGATGAATTTAACGAAACAGGTTCTTCAATATTGAGAGATCTGCTGGAGTTTGTGTATAATACCAAAAACTGCTTTTTACTTTTTGTGGGTGATACGGCACAGCTGCCCCCTGTGGGGAGTTTAGATAGTCCGGCTCTGAACGAACAGTACCTCAAAGATAAATTTGCCTTAACCGTGTCATCTGTTGAGTTAAAGGAAGTGGTTAGGCAAGGAAAGAAATCGGGTATTTTGGCCAATGCCACGATGTTGAGAAATCAGATAGCTAAAAATCCTGAAAATCCGATGCCTAAATTCCTGACTAAAAGTTATACCGATATTTACAATATGCCCGGGGCGCGTTTGGTTGAAGGATTGGAATATGCTTACCGTAAATTCGGCATGGAAAATACCCTGGTGGTTTGCCGTTCCAATAAATCGGCCAATGTGTATAACCAGCAGATTAGGGCAAGGTTGTTGTACCGTGAAGAAGAATTAACAGGTGGTGATCAGATTATGGTGGTGCGGAACAATTATTTCTGGCTACCAGAGAACGAAGATACTGCTTTTATTGCCAATGGCGATATGGCAAAGGTGATTCGCGTGAGGGGAGAAGAGGAACGTTATGGTTTCCGTTTTGCCGATGCTACTTTAGAGTTTATGGATTTTCCGGCCGCAGGACAGATTAGCTGCAAAGTAATGTTGGATACCCTCAATTTAGAAAGTGCCAATCTGCCTTATGAGCAGAATAAAAAGCTTTTTGACGGGCTTAATGAAGATTATGAGCATATTGCCAATAAGCGGCAACGAATGCTGGCCATTAAGGCCGATCCTTTTTATAACGCCCTGCAAATTAAGTTCGCTTATGCGGTAACCTGCCATAAAGCACAGGGCGGACAGTGGGATGCCGTTTTTGCTGATCAGGGTTATCTTACTGAAGAAATGATCGATCTCGATTTTCTCCGATGGTTATACACTGCTGTAACGCGGGCAAAAAAAGAGTTATATTTAGTCAATTTTGCGCCTCAGCTTTTCGCGAAGACTGCGCAGGAGGATTACTTTTAGAACGTGATTGCACAGATTTAGAGATTACACCGATTGAATTCTCTTTTGTGTTTTCTGTCTTTGTGGTCAAACATACTAACCAATTATATATGAAATTTGCCTTTAGTCTTAAAAACAAGTTAAAAATAGCTTTCCTGCTTTTCTGCATCATGTGCTGCACCTTGCTGATCCGTTTTTTGGAAGATAAAAGTGTAGAGAAGATTAACGAATCTTTTATTTCAATGTACAACGACAGACTTGTTCCCGCTACAGATTTATATTTTATTGCCGAAAACCTATATTATAAAAATAAGATTCTTCAGGAAATATTATTCGGGGATGTTGCTGTTCAGCCTTCAATCGGCATATTGAAAATGAATAAACACAACCGTAAAATAGATTCGATAATCAATAAATATGAACTTACTTTATTGGTAGAACAGGAGAAAAATTTTTTAAACGACCTTAAAAAGGCATTAACCGTTCAACAGGGGTTGGAGGCGAAAATAATGAACATAGCAGGTACTGAAGGAAGAATAATTTATGAGTCGATGGGAAAAAATGCTGTCAATGAAACCCTGGCCAAGCTTTCGGCCTTGATTAAAATACAATCTAAAGTTGGGAACGAGCTGATTAAGGGATCAAAAATTTTTGTTTCGGGAACCAAGGTTTACTCCACCTTACAGGTTATTTTGGCTATTGTGATTGGAATTATGATCGTGGCCATTGTTTCGGCATCAAATGCAGTGAAAATTCAGAGTGAGAAGTTTAATCTGAATTAGGTTTTAACCTCTCGTATTAGGATTGACCACGAAGACACAATGAAAAATTTCGTTATCTCGATCGCAGCGGGGATCATTCAACCACGCTATCAATGAAATACTCTAATAAAAAGCGTCGTCATCTCGACTGGAACGCGGTGGAATGGAGAGATCTATCTAGAGAGATCTCTCCATTTCGTTTCACTTCAGTCGAAATGACGATTTATATATTGGCCACGGAGGCACAGAAATCACGGAAATTATTCTGTGTTAATCTGTGTTTCCGTGGCTAATTATAGATAATCTGTGCTTATCCTTTTGATCTGTGGCGATCTTATTCTGCTTCGTCGTCTGTAATCAGTCTGATCGAATCGTCAGAAAGCATAATCAGGCGCTCTTTGTACAATGAACCAATGGTTTTTTTGAAAGCGCTTTTACTGATCTGGAAACGGTGATAAATATCTTCAGGAGAACTTTTATCACCCAGTTCAATTACACCACCACTCTTTTTAAGCTCTCTTAACATCATCTCTTTCGAATCGAGAATATGGCCGTAACCACTTGGCTGTAGGGTTAAATCGATCTTACCTTCCACTCTGATTTTCTTGATCCAGCCTTTGCGCATGTCGCCCGGTTGGATATTATCAAAAACCTCGTTATTATAAAGTAAACCAATATACGTATTGTTGATAATGGCGTTAAAACCAAGATCAGTTTCTTCGGTAATCAATAAGCTCACCTCATCACCTTCTTCAAAATCGAAACCGTCTTCTTCAACAAAATCGTATAGCTTAGAAGAAGCCAATAAGCGGTCGTTACTTTCGTCTAAATACAGGTAAACCACATATTTATAGCCTTTTTGCATAGGCCTTTTTTGTTCGCGGTCTGGTACATACACATCTTTATCGATACCCAGATCCATAAAAACGCCATCATCACCATCAGAAACCACTTTCAAAAAAGCAAAATCGCCTACTTCGGCATAAGCTTTCTGGGTAGTACCGGTTAAGCGTCCATCTTTTTGTACAAAAACAAAAACGGTAATGTTATCGCCAATTTCTACGCCATTCGGAACGTATTGGTAAGGCAGGATGACCAATTTATCGCCGTCAGTTAAGTTTAATCCAGCTTCTGTTTTGCTTAAAATCCTTAACTCGTTGTATTTTCCTATTTCAATCATGTATTTTGGGTTTAACCATTTTCTTCAATGGCTTTTGCTGCAAAGGTAGCAATGTTTAGCTGCAAATTGGTTTTTAAATCAGTTGAAATAATTTTAACCACAGATAAAAAGGATGCACACTGATACTAAGATCTGTGTGCATCTGTGGTGAAAAAACTAACCTAATATTTCTTTTTAGCCAGATTATCATTGACTGACTCGGCTAGAGCGGTCGTCCTCTCGACCGAAGCAACGCGGAGTGGAGAGATCTATTACATGGGAGCTATCAATGATGATCTATCACCGCTACTTGAACCTGCAATGAAAAAAAATATATATTTTAGCAACTTATCTAATATTTAATCTACAAAATGAACAAGCAGATTCCTCCATTTTTTTTAAGCGACGAGTATTTTATTGATGAGAAAGTAAACTTTTTAAAGTTTGCGAACGAGTACAAAGTTTATAACGATCAGGGTGCTCAGATCGGGATTATTAAACAACGTATTTCTGGCTGGCAAAAAGCTTTAACCTTATTGGTTGATAAGCGAATGATGCCTTTTAAATTAGAGATTACTGATACGAACGACCAGTTGCAGGCCACCATTACAAGAGGATGGACCTTCTGGATGTCGAAAATTATTGTGACAGATCCCCTTGGTATTGAAGTTGGGATTATTAAACAAAAATTTAAATTCTTCAAGCCAACTTTTACTATTTCGAACCCAACATCTGGAGAAGAGATCGCAAAAATATCCGGCGATTGGAAAGCCTGGAACTTTAGTATTACCAATAACGCAGGTGCCGAAATGGGCAAAATCAACAAAAAATGGGCTGGCGCTTTGAAAGAAGTTTTCACCACGGCCGATAAATACAATGTATCTATCGATCCCAGTTATGCCGAAAGCAATCAGAAAGTTGCAATTGTGGCCACTGCCATTACCATCGATATGGTTTTGAAGGAAAGTAAGTAGGATAATTATTGAATGAGAGAATGATTGAATTATTGACTGAGCATATCCCTCTAATAAATTACATTCTCTCATTCAATAATTTAGTCATTTAATCATTTCTTTGGGTTAAATTTGGAGCCTACAATTTAAGGTATCTTCATTGATATGGAAAAAACCAAAGGAGCCAAAAAGCCGAGTATTTTCAGTTTACTTGGAAACTACAGAGGCTTAATTTTTATGCTGATCCTGTTTGCGTTGCTCAGTAACGGTATCAACTTACTCTTACCAAAGATTATTGCAAGCGGTATCGACTCTTATACCAACAAAACTTTCAACCTTCAATCCATTCTACTTCAGTTTTCGCTGGCTATTGTACTGGTTTTTATCTTTACTTATTTGCAGAGTATTGTACAAACTTATGCCTCTGAACGTGTGGCAAGAGATTTAAGAACAAGATTGTCTGATCAGATTTCGCGACAAAGCCATGCCTACATTATTCATGCTAATCCCTCAAAACTGCTAACCAATCTTACGGCCGATGCCGATTCGATTAAAATGTTTGTTTCGCAGGCTATCGTTTCTATCTGCTCGTCTATATTTTTAATTGTTGGGGCAAGTATTCTGCTACTGATGATTAACTGGAAACTGGCACTTTGTGTGATTGCTATTGTGCCGATAATCGGTGGTGCATTTTTCTACGTATTAAGCAAGGTAAAAGTGCTTTTCAAAAAGAGTAGGGAAGTGATCGATTGGCTGAACAAAGTAATTAGCGAAAGTATTTTAGGCTCGGCTTTGATCCGGGTAATTAATTCACAAGCTTTAGAATACAATAAATTTATAGATGCAAATGCCAAAGCGAGAGATTTAGGAATTTCCATTCTCCGTATGTTTGCGGCACTGATTCCGGTTATTGTTTTTACAGCCAATTTATCTGGTTTGTGCATTCTGGTATTGGGTGGTCACTTTGTCATCACCAATTCGATGACCCTTGGAGAATTTACCGCTTTTAGCAGTTACCTCACGCTCATTATATTTCCCATTTTGGTAATCGGTTTTATGAGCAATGTAATTGCGCAAGCTACAGCATCTTACCAAAGAATAGAAAGTGTGCTGAATGCTGCTGAGATCAAGCATCCAGGTACGCTAAGCACACAATTGATAGGGGATGTAGAAGCGAAAGACCTTAATTTGAGTTTCGGACAAAAACCAGTTTTGAAATCGGTTTCATTTTTTGCCAATGCAGGTTCCAAAACTGCTATTATTGGCCCTACGGCTGCGGGTAAAACACAACTGCTTTATATTTTAACAGGTCTTATTGAAGCAGATTCTGGTGCGGTGCTGTTCGATAACGAAGAAATTAAAAAGTACAACCAGGAGAATTTTCACCAACAGGTTGGCTTCGTATTTCAGGACAGCATTATGTTCAACATGAGTATCAGGGAAAATATTGCTTTTAGCGATACCGTTACAGATGAGTCTTTAGCAAAAGCCATAGCTACTGCCGAACTGAAAGATTTTGTAGATGCCTTACCTGATCAATTGAATACTATTGTTTCAGAGCGTGGAAACAGCCTTTCGGGCGGACAAAAACAACGCATTATGCTGGCCAGGGCTTTAGCGGTGAATCCGAAGATTTTATTGCTTGATGATTTTACAGCCCGTGTTGATACCAATACGGAGAAAAGGATTTTGGAGAACATACAACAAAATTATCCTGGTTTAACTTTACTTTCCATTACACAAAAAATAGCTTCTGTTGAACATTACGATAAAGTGATCTTGCTGATGCAGGGCGAAATCATTGCAGAAGGAACCCATCAGAAATTGCTGAAAAGCAGTCCCGAATATGTTCAGATTTACAATTCACAACAGAGCACCAGTAATTATGAACTACAATCTTAACCAGCTTAACACCAGGCAGGAAAAGCAATCTACTTTTAAGGCGCTGAAAAGTCTGCTAAAACTGATCTCGGCTGAACGTAAGAACCTTTGGCTGGCGCTGATTGCCATTTTGGTTAACTCAGGACTGCTACTTTTGGGGCCATTACTGGTTGGCCATACAGTTGATACCTACATCCGCACCAAACAGTTTCATGGTGTGCTTATTTTTGGTGGCATACTGTTGGTGATGTACATGATTGCCATGGTTACCGGGTACACCCAAACCAGGTTGATGGGTGGAGTAGGCCAGCGAATGTTATACACTTTACGTAATGCCATTTTTAATAAACTGCAGGAGTTACCGGTTTCATTTTTTAATCAGAACAAAGCTGGCGATCTGATTTCAAGAGTAAATAATGATACCGATAAGCTGAACCAGTTTTTCTCACAGTCGTTAATGCAGTTTATTGGCAGTATTGTTACCATGATCGGTGCCGGTATTTTCTTACTTTCGATTAATTTAGAACTAGGTGCCGCAACACTTTCGCCTGCGGTGGTGATCGTTCTTTTTACGATGGCTTTATCACCCTGGGTAAAGGGAAAAAATGCCAAAAACTTAAAAAGTGTTGGCGGAATGAGTGCCGAAATACAGGAAAGCCTGAACAACTTTAAAGTGATTATTGCATTTAACCGTAGGGATTATTTTAGGAAACGTTTTAATGAAGCCAATGCCGAAAACTATAAAACAGCCATAGGTGCGGGTTTGGCAAATAATATTTTTGTGCCAGTTTATGGTTTGTTATCAAGTATAGCACAGCTGATCACCTTATTATTCGGTATTTATCTGATTTCTACTGGCAACTTTACATTGGGTTTATTGGTGAGTTATATTGCTTATACCACCAATTTTTATAATCCGCTAAGGCAATTGGCTGCCCTTTGGACAAGCTTTCAGGTGGCTATGGCCAGTTGGGACAGGATATCGCAGATCTTATCGTTGGAGAGCAACTTAAAACAGATTCAGATCGATGAAAATGTCACTTCTGATGCTTTGCTTGAGTTTAAAAACGTGCATTTCTCTTATGATGACAGTAAAGAAATCCTCCATAACATTAACCTGAGGTTCGAAAAAGGAAAAACTTATGCCTTAATTGGTCCAACCGGAGGAGGGAAAACCACTACTGCTTCTTTAATTTCGCGTTTATACGATGCCACAAAGGGAACAGTTTTATTAAATGGTAAAGATATCCGTTCATTTTCTGCTGAGGAAAGAACACAAAAAATCGGATTCATTTTACAGGAACCATTTTTATTTACAGGAACGGTAAAAGAGAATATTTTGTACGGCAATAGTCAATATAAGGACGTAAGTGATGCGCAGCTGGAGAAAATAATTGAAGAAGCTAATCTCAACGCACTTTTAGCCATATTTGATGAAGGATTAAATACACCGATTACTTCCGGATCAGACAGTATCAGTTTGGGTCAGAAACAGTTGATTGCCTTTATGCGTGCGGTGCTACGAAATCCTGAACTGTTAATCCTCGATGAAGCTACGGCCAATATCGATACCATAACTGAGCAGCTTTTAGGAAGCATTTTAAATAAACTGTCGAAAGAAACCACGCTTGTTATTATTGCACACCGTTTAAACACCATCGAAAACGCCGACGAAATTTATTTTGTAAATGAAGGCGAAGTGCAAAAAGCCGGAACGCTGAACGACGCACTAAATATGTTATTAAAAGGGAAACGGGTAAGTTAATATCGTTATAAACCTATCAGGTTTCAAAAACCTGATAGGTTTGTTAAAAAAATACACATGAAAAAATATTTCTTCTTTTTGGCACTTTCAGCCTTTAGCACCATCTCTTTTGCACAAAGCGAAGGGCAAAACCTTTTTGTTCAGGATAGTTTAAAGTTGATTTCTGCACAGTTTAAGTTTACAGAAGGTGCATCAGTTGATAAACAGGGAAACGTGTTTTTTACTGACCAGCCTAATGATAAAATCTGGAAATATGGCATTGATGGCAAACTGAGCCTGTATATGGACAAATCGGGGAGGGCAAATGGCACTTATTTCGATAAAAAGGGCAACCTGATTGTTTGTGCCGACGAGGATAACCAGATCTGGTCTATCGATAAAAACAAAAAGATAAAAGTGCTCTTCAGCAATTATGAAGGCAAAAAGGTAAACGGACCAAATGATATCTGGTTGGATGCTAAAGGAGGCATTTATTTTACTGACCCTTATTATCAGCGCGATTACTGGACCAGGAAATCGCCTGAGATTCAAGGTCAAAAGGTATATTATCTTCGGAAAGGAAAGAAAGAAGCGATTGTCGTGACAGATGATATCATCAAGCCTAACGGCATAGTAGGTACTCCGGATGGTAAATTTTTGTATGTGGCCGATATGGGTGCCAATAAAACTTATCGTTATAGCATTGGGGCCGATGCGAGATTAATGGACAGGCAACTTTTCCTTAATCAGCATTCTGACGGAATGACTTTAGACAGTGACGGAAATTTATATGTGACTGGAAAAGGAGTGAATATTTACAAACCTACTGGTGAAAAAATCGGTCACATTGATATACCTGAAGAGTGGTGCGGTAACATTTGTTTTGGTGGAAAAGACAAAAATATGCTTTTTATTACGGCTTCAAAATCGCTGTACATTATTCCGACGAATGCGAAGGGAGTGGAGTAATAGTTTATTATAGTCTTTTAAGGGTATTTAAAGCTGGAAAAAATAAGAATGAATTACAGTGAAAAATTTTTCTGTTCAGTTTATTCAACCCCTAAAAATATTAAAGGCATTAATTAGTTTTGAGCTTCCTACTTATAGGGATAGACGACTATGAAAAAGCCCTCTCAGGATTGAAGGGCTTTTTTACTTTAATTGTCGGTTCTGAAAATGACAATACAAAAAATATCACCTATATTCTTTTACTTAGGTTCTACCACTGCTATCAATCTGCAATCAATTTAAAACACCGATGGCTGGAAATTAATTTGATATGTTGTTAATTTAAAAAGAAGTTATATTGCTGTCGAATTTATTCTAAACAATCTCTGATGAAAAAAATATTATTACCACTTCTTTTTGTGGGTATTTTTTATTTTAATGCTGCTGCCCAAAGAACCGAAATCCTGTTAGATGAAGGCTGGAAATTTTCAAAGGGAAATTTCCAGAATGCTGCCGAAGCTACTTTTAATGACACTGGCTGGGAAACTGTTTCTGTTCCGCACGATTGGGCCATTAGCGGGCCTTTTGATAAGGAAATAGACAAACAGGTAACCGCTATCACTCAGAACGGCGAGAGTAAAGCCACTGAAAAAACGGGTAGAACAGGAGCCTTACCTTATATTGGAGAAGGCTGGTACCGAAAAAAACTGAATCTCCCAGTGCTTAAACCAAACCAGAAAGTGCTGCTTCAGATAGATGGCGCCATGAGCGAACCCCGTGTGTACCTGAACGGGAAACAAGTTGGACAATGGAATTATGGTTACAATTACTTTTATATCGACATCACCAACGACTTAAAAACAAATGATAATTTATTGGCTATTCATCTTAAAAATATGCCGAAATCCTCTCGTTGGTACCCTGGAGCAGGTTTATACCGCAATGTGCATTTAATCATTAAAGATGAAAAAAGCATTGAACAATGGGGAATTACAGTAACTACCCCAATAGTAAAAAAAGAATTTGCCAAAGTGAATATCAAAACCAAATTAACAGATAAAGGTGTCCGTTTGGTTACGCAGATTTTAGATAGTTTAGGTAAGCAGGTGGCTATTGATACCGCAAAATCAATTTTTGGAAACGAAACCGATCAAAATATAGAAATCAGCAATCCCAAACTTTGGAGTCCAGAAAGACCTTATTTATATACTTCGGTATCAAACGTTTATGAAGATGGGACATTGAAGGATGTAGTAAAAACAAGATTTGGGATCAGAACGATTAATTTCAGCGCAGGGGTAGGATTTAGCCTGAACGGCCAGGTAAGAAAATTTAAAGGCGTTTGCCTGCACCACGATCTTGGTCCGCTTGGCGCTGCGATTAATACCGCTGCATTAAGAAGACAATTAACGATTTTGAAAGAAATGGGCTGCGATGCCATCAGAAGTTCGCACAACATGCCATCGCCTGAGCAATTGGAGCTATGCGATGAAATGGGATTCATGTTTCTTGCCGAAAGTTTTGATGAGTGGGCAAAGGCCAAGGTTGAAAATGGTTACCATTTATATTTTAATACCGATGCTGAAAAAGATATTGTAAATCTGGTTCAGGCCAATAAAAATCATCCTTGTATCGTGATGTGGAGCTCAGGAAACGAAGTACCCGATCAGTTTGGTTCCGAAGGTGTTAAAAGGGCTAAATGGCTTCAGGAAATTTTCCACCGTGAAGATCCCACGCGTCCTGTTACCGTAGGGATGGATCAGGTGAAGGCAACCATGCAATCAGGTTTTGGTGCATTAATGGACATTCCAGGCTTAAATTATCGGGTACATCTTTACGAAGAAGCCAATAAGGTTTTTCCGCAAGGTTTTATTTTGGGATCTGAAACAGCATCAACGGTAAGCTCCAGGGGGGTATATAAATTTCCTGTTGTAAAAGGATTTGATAAACAATATCCTGATTTTCAGTCTTCTTCTTATGATCTTGAATATTGTAGCTGGTCTAATGTACCTGACGATGATTTTGTGATGCAGGATGATAAACCATGGGTAATTGGAGAATTTGTATGGACAGGTTTCGATTACCTTGGCGAACCAACTCCTTATGATAGCAGCTGGCCATCAAGAAGCTCGTATTTTGGGATTTCTGATCTTGCAGGTTTACCCAAAGACCGTTATTACCTGTACAGAAGCCGTTGGAATAAAGCTGCGCCAACATTACATTTACTGCCACATTGGAACTGGGAGGGAAGAGAAGGGCAAACCACGCCAGTTTTTGTATACACCAGCTATGATAGTGCCGAACTTTTCTTGAATGGTAAAAGTTTGGGTGTACGAAAAAAAGATAAATCAACACCACAGAACCGCTATAGGTTGATGTGGATGGATGTAAAATATGAACCAGGAACTTTAAAGGTTGTAGCTTTTGACAGCAATGGAAAGCCCGTAGCCGAAGAAAAGGTAACTACAGCAGGTAAACCTTATAAAATTGTATTAACACCGGATAGAAAAGAGATTACGGCCGATGGAAAAGATCTGTCTTTTGTAACAGTATCGGTAGTTGATCAAAACGGTATACCTTGTCCAACAGCCACTAATGCTTTAAACTTTGAAGTAAAAGGAGCGGGGACATTCAAAGCGGTTTGCAATGGCGATGCTACTTCTTTGGAATCGTTTGTAAAGCCAACCATGAAATTATTCAGTGGAAAACTGGTGGTGGTGGTACAATCAAATAATAAAGGCGGGACTATAAAATTAAATGTTAAAGGAAAAGAGTTAAAGAGTGAAGGTTTGGAAATTGTTTCCCTAAAGTAATCAGGTTAATAGGGGCGTCATTCCCAACTTGATTGGGAATCTTAATGCATTAACCAAGTAGTATGGTTGATAAGTCGTGTTTGTTTTTAGTATATAATTCCAAGGCGATCGTCATGCTGAATTTATTTCAGCATCTTTCCTGTAATAACAGTGCCATGCCTCGAAAAAAATCGTCACGTGGAAACAAATGTTGATTTTTCCGCTCTCTGCCGCGGTGGCATGGTACTTTGGAGCGCCAAAGTAACCAAAGCGCTTTGTCAATCCAGCAATGTGGCTTTGCACAGCCCATGCACATCAAAAAAACAGCGGCACTTCGTTTTGTGTTCAATATTTCCTAAAACTTTAAATTAGCATCTATGAACACAAAACCACTGCGTTTTAGGTTTGGAAATGCTATTTTTTCTTTAATGCACCTGTTTTTTGATTTCTCCGCCACTTGGGATTGACGGCGTTCTTCGTTAAAGCCTGTGTGTTATTAAAGTTAGCTAGCAAAACGCCTGAAAAATTAACCTTAAAAAGATGTGTCCATTCGATAGGCCTGCGCGGGAATGACGTATAAGACGAATATATCGTCATTCATGACTTGATCGAGAATCTTAATGCTTTAACAAGGTGTTTAGTTGGAAAGTGGCATTAGAATTCCGCCTACGCGGGAATGACGATAAAGGGGGAGAATTTAGCAATTAATTAAAGATTGTTCATTGCATTCAGCATCAACAGTAATTACATCCATAATTGTATAGGTCCTGTTACAATTAATCTTATTTGGAATAATTTTTTAAATTAGCATATATTAAAAAAACCTGATAAGCTTATGGAAAATCTAAAAGAAGAAACCAAAATCAAAGCTTTCCTCACCAGGATAAAAGCAGAGTGGCCAGGAGTGGTAGAACGCTTTGAGTTTAAAACAGGCAGTGTAATTTACGTTCATTTAAAGGAAGGCATATCGAGTATGGATTTTCTCGGTAAACTTTCCAGACAGGTAGAACGTTTTGTCGATTTCAGTATGCCCATTATCTTGTATCATATTGAGAGTGATGGTATGAACTTAAGGTCTCACCCGATTAATTGGTATTCTTCCATTACGCAAGGAAAATCTTTTTAATGCTCGTAAATATTCGTGGTTAATACCTTAGACTGTGAAATGACAACATAATCTTTAAAGTGGTAAATCTTTTTGTGCATAATTAGCAATTTTGTTTGCCAGTAATTTTGGTTTTTGGGTTTTAATCCTATTTTTGGTTTTTAATTTAAAAACATCCAGTATAATGAAAAACGGAACAGTAAAATTTTTTAACTCAGAAAAAGGCTTTGGCTTTATTAAAGAAGAAAGCGGATCTGAGATTTTTGTGCATGCATCAGGCCTGATTGACGAAATCAGAGAGAATGATACAGTTGAATACGAAGTTCAAGAAGGCAAAAAAGGCCTTAATGCAGTGAAAGTAAGAGTTGTTTAATTCTTCCCCAAAAGATTTTGAGCAGGATTTAGTCCTGCTTTTTTTTGCCCTTATATTTTGTATTTCGCCATCGAAACCGGTTATATCATTAACTGAACAAAAAGGTTGAAAAAATTTCCTTCTCATTTCTAGTTGATTACCAATCTGACCTGCTTTACCCGCTATCTGTATAGTTGTTTTCTGAATTGGATTTTTATTTTTGCTAACGTCGATCAAGTCGGCCGGAACCAAACAAATTAAATATTTTTGCAACTTTCTATTTTTTCAATTCAGGAACCTGTTATAAACAACAAACCTCTTGATCGGGGTACTTTTATGGCTGCGGCACAGTTTGTAACGGCACTTAATTTTGCTGGCGAATTTGAGCTCCTAAGTTTATCAGCCATGAATACACAGGTTGGAGCAGCTAAAAAAGGTGGGCTGGTATTTGTACGCAATGGGAAGTTGAAAATGCATCCCGAAATCTATGATCATTTATCCCTGATATCGATATCTTCCATCTGTGCAGGGAGTATTTATTTCCATGGCCGTGATAAAATTGCTGCAGAAATTGTAAATCTTCCGTATAGTGATGGCCTTTTAAACCTGGATGGTGCTGAAGAGGATTATATGGCATTTAAGCGTTTATGTAGTCCTGTTTCACGGTTCTTTTTGCTACAGGCCAAAAAAGTACAGTGGTCTGCAATCCTATCTACCTTTAGATTTTTTATGATGGAAGGCGTTTGGGATGTGGTTAATTTTGTTGCTCATGCACTGCATCAGGCTGATGCCGATGTGCTCGCCTGTGCACAGCTTTTAGAAAGCATGCAAAAACAAGAATGGTATCCTGGTTTTTGTCAGTCATTACAAGATTTCCATGCCTCTCGTTATCCTTTAAGTAAAGTTGGCTTAGAATCAGAACTGCCAGAAATGGCCTAAATTATTTCAGGTAATTCTCTAATAAAACACTGATTTCATCTCCGATAGCTCTATTACCCATGTTATTGAGTTTTTGCTGCGAAGAATTGTGCTTTTCGATATATGTAGCCTCCGTTTTATTGAATTTAAGATAACCCTGTTCAAAATAACGTTCTTCAATTTCGGTAGAAGAATCCATTGATCTGAACCATAATTTAATTAATGAACCTGTAATTTTATCAAAGTAAAGCCAGTGGTAAGTCGCTTCTGCATCTGCATTATCGGGCAGGCCAAGACGCTGAATTTCCAGGATAGTAGTATCAGAATTTTGGAAAAAGTATAAAATCTTATATTTAGACGACATGCCGCAAAAATAGGACTTAATTTTTTATCACAAAAAACATTTTGCTGTTTAGATTTAATATTTGTTGAAGATTGTTAAGGTTTTTGTTTTTTGTTTTGAAAGTCGTAAACAGCAATGTGCTAAAAAAGAGATGTCATCCTGAGGGGTAATTTATTTTATAAAAATCAATATGAGTTACGCATATTTTTTTTTGCCCAGCGGCTCATTCTTGCCTCGGCTCACCGCCGCCGAAAGGCTCTTTCTTTTTGGCATCAAAAAGAAACAAAAAATGCCGACTGAAAATTTTTCTTTAGAGGTCAGTGGTGTGGCTGGGTCAGCAGAATCCGAAAAATTTGTTAGGCCGGATTTAAGTGGAACGGGGATACGGTGCTGTGGCCTAGCTGGGTGGAAATGTTTAGTGTCGCAAATGTCTTATTAGTAAGCAATTGCAAAATAACGTCAATGATAGATTGTCGAAGGATAATCGTTTTTTTGATTTGACAAAAATTGAAGGTCTTCGACAGGCTCAGACTGACACAGCGAAAGATTTGACTAATCCTAAAGTTGATGGTGTACAATCCACATTGACGATTTATCCTAACTAATGTTTCTCGCCCTTAATCACCTTAAACAAATGCAAAACCTGTGGAAACAAGGCATCCATGCTTTCTTCTACACCACTTTTTGAACCAGGGAATGTAAGTACCAGTGTTTCTCCGATAAAACCCGCTATACCGCGCGAAAGCATGGCATAAGGCATGCGCTCCTGTCCATAACGTCTCGCAGTTTCCATAATTCCGTCGATATCGCGGTCAATTAAGGGAGCAATGGCTTCCGGAGTTACATCGCGGGGTGAAAGACCAGTTCCTCCGGTAAAAATAATTAAATGGTAGCCGTCTTTGCTTAATTCACTGGCTTTATCCCTAATGATGTTGATTTCGTCGGGCACGATTTCATATTTCCCGGCATTGATGTCCCATTGTACTAATCTCGAAATAATTGTTTTACCAGAGCTATCCTGTGCCTTGTTTTCGAAAATAGAATCCGAACAAACTATAACAGCAGCTTTTAATTCGGGGAATTTCGCATTTTTAAGGTCAGATTTTCCTCCCGATTTTCTTAAAAGCCTAATATTTTCTATTTCAACACCTTTATCAATCGGTTTTAACATATCGTACATGGTTAAAGCCGTAACCGAGGCACCATGCATGGCTTCAACTTCTACACCTGTTTTATATATAGTATGTACTTCAACCGTAATAATGATGGTTAAATCCACAATTTCGTAGGTAATAGCGGTATATTCGATTGGAAGCGGGTGACAATCTGGAATTACATCACTGGTTTTTTTTACGCCGAATAAGCCCGCTGCACGGGCAAACTCAAATACATCACCTTTGGGAATTTTGCGTTGCTCAACAGCATCAATGGTTTCTTGCTTCGATACCTTTACCGTAGCGGTTGCGATGGCGATCCTTAAGGTATTGGATTTTTTTGTGATGTTTACCATATTAAATATTTTCTTTCCACTGATGGGTTTCATCTTCGAATATTTCTTTTCCCCAGATTGGTAATTCTGCTTTTAACCGGTCTACAACTTCGCTACAGGCCGCCATTGCCGGCTTACGGTGTGCCGACGAAGTGAAAACAAAAAGGCAAATTTCGCCTGTTTTAACTATGCCCAGGCTGTGGTAAATATGCATGCAATTGAGTGGGTATTTCTCGAAGATTTCTTCCCTGATCTGATGCATTTTTTCGAGGGCAAGGTCTTCGTATGCGGTATATGCTATCGCTGCAACAAATTTGCCTTCAATTTCATCTTTTCTCACCTGGCCCATAAAAATACTATGGCCACCAATAGCTGTTTTGCTGTTGTGTTTGGCAATACTATCGGCTATAAAAGCAGGTTCTATTGGGCCAATTACAAATATGTTCTTTATCTTTTTTTCGCTCATGTTAGGGTTTGAGAAAATGATCTCTCCATTTAACAATACCACCTTTTAAACTGTATATTTTTTTTGCATCGCCGTATTTTTCCTGCATGGCCTCTGCTGCGGCTACACTTCTGATGCCATGCTGGCAGATCAGGACCACATGTTTTTGATAAAATTCTTTACTCATAAAAGCGCTAAACTCCGACATTGGCACCTGTGTAAAGATCTGTTTATCCAATATGGGTACTTCGTGTCTTTCGCGTACGTCGATTAAAATTGTAGATTCCAACTGCTGAAGTTTAACCAGTTCGCTGGCATCGATTTCTATATATCCCTGTGGTCCTTCGCTTGTATCCTGATAATCCATATTTAAAAATTCATCAACAGTTTTGGGTAGGGTATAACCGCCTCCATGACTGATGTTGATAGTATATTGTTCTTGTGTAAGTAAGTTGTAACTTAAAATTTTGTTGGTGAGCGGCTGTCCGATTTTGGCAATCAGTTTAATGGTTTCTGCGGCTGCCATGCTACCCAATATGCCTGGTAATACACCTAAAATGCCATTTTCTGCACAATTGGCCACTTCTCCTTTATCGGGTGGAATGGGGAAAAGGTCACGGTAATTGGTGCTGGGCGTTAAATGATCAGGGGTATTAAATATGGCCAACTGACCTTCAAAACCTGAAACTGCAGCAAATATAAGCGGTTTGTTCAATAGTGCACAGGCATCGTTAATCAGGTACCTGGATTCGAAATTGTCTGTACCATCCAATACATAATCGTATCTGGATAGAATATCGAGAATATTATTTTTCTGCAAGCGGATGGGGTGGCGGATAATCCCGATCTGGGTATTCATCTCCTGCAGACGCTTTGCTGCAACCTCTACTTTCAGCTTTCCAATATCAGCTGTAGAAAAAAGAATCTGTCTATGTAAATTGGATAATGAAATAGTATCGTCATCAACAATACCAATATGGCCAATGCCGGCAGCAGCGAGGTATTGCAACGCAGGACAGCCCAAACCACCAGCACCAATTACCAATACTTTTGCCCTTAAAAGTTGCTGTTGTGCTTCTTCTCCAAATCCCTTGAGGATAATCTGCCTGTTGTATCGCTCTGCACTCATATCGTTTATCCTCCGGAAAAAGGTGGCATTATGGCTATTGTAGCATTGTTGGTAATTTCGGTATTTTCCTGAACGATATTTTTGTTCAAGGCAAGTTTATATTTCATGCTTTTTAAAGCAGGAAACTGATTTTCTAGATACTGTTTAAAAGCATCGGTATCAGCAATGCCATCAACTTCAATATTTTGATTGTTGATAAATTCGGCAATCTTGCCAAAACTGATCAATTCGATTTTCATCTGTATATCTTTGTTTTTTACCGGTGATGAGGCTATCATGAGCATATTTTTCATCAGTATATGTTTGTTTTTTAATTGTTATGAAGCTATCATGAGTTTATATGCATTTCTGTTGGTGACTTGTAAACTCATGATGGTTTCACAAGTTTCTATTTGATTTTTGCGTTCAAGCGCTCGCAGGCTCGGATTATTACCGTTTGTGCGTGTTTGCTCATGATGGTTTCATGCTGCTAATTTACCTGTAAGATGCTGATTTTACTCAATCCTTTTACAAATCTTCTTCCTGTAGCGAAATCGCTGGGCGTAATAATGGCGATATTTCCCTTTTCAGCCTTTGCAGGATCGGTATCATACCCAGTTAAAACTAACACTTGATTTCCAGTCGGCGAATTAAAGATTTCATTCCACGAGTACACCACTTTATAATTATCGGTTGCAGTAAATACCAGATAGTATTCACTTAATTTTTTTGGTGAGGCAACATCTATTTCTACCTTGGCCAAAATATCTTTCAAAAGTACACCTTTAATGTTTTTGATGCTGCTTTTACGCTGCATCAAGTGGTTAAAAATTGTCATACTATCCAAACTAACGGATTTATAAGTACTTAAATTGTCTAAAGTGATTGTTAATGGCTTTTTAATCTTTCCTTCGATTACAAATTGCTTGCTTTCTTGGGCATTTACAGTAAAACTTAAAAATAATAAGGCGATGATCAGGTATTTCATACTATGCATGTGTAAATAGTAATTTATAAGCAGCCAGTGCCAATACACAGGCTAGTACATTTTTTAAAACAGTTTGCGGGAATTTTAAGGCACCAAAATAAGCCCCACAAATGCCACCCACGAAAGCTACGCCAACATAAGTGAGCATGTGGCTGTTAAATTCGAAGCCTTTAAGGAGCTGGCCGCCTAAACCAGCAACTGAATTAACGAAAATGAATGCTGCGCTGATGGCCGCAGTCTGTTTTTGATCCGTCCATTTTAAAAGCAATAGAATAGGAGAAAGGATAATCCCACCACCGATACCGATCATGCCCGAAAGTAAGCCGATAATGCCGCCGATGGCAAGCGATAACGGAATATTTGATGGTCTGAAATCTTTTGGATCTGTATTTTTAAAGAAGAAAAAACGGATGACCGGGATGAGTAAGAGCACGCCCAAGATCTTTTTATAAATAGAACTTTCGATTACCATCATACCACCCACAAAAGAGAGTGGAATAGAGGCAAGCGCAAAAGGCCAAAAGGTTTTCCACTTAAAATGGCCACCACGGTAAAACTGAATAAATGAAGTGGAGGAAACAAACAGGTTGAGTAATAGTGCTGTAGGTTTCATGATGGCTGGCGAAATGGCAAAAATGGCCATCAGTGCAAGGTAACCGCTTGCCCCACCATGTCCTACTGAAGCATATAAAAAGGCAACAATAAAAAGTAAACAGTAAAAAAGGATGAAGCTTTCTTGCATGGTTTAGTCTGGTAAAATCATTACGGTTAGGATATCGCTTTTTTTTAAGTGTTCTTGTGCTTCATCAAGGCAGATTAGGCAATTGGCCTGTGCAAATGAGCTTAATCGATACGATTCCTGCGCACTGAGCGGGGTAACCAGTCCATTTTCATATTTGCCCTTCAGGAAATGGGTTAACCCTGCAGTTTTAGAATAGGGATGTGTAAGTCCGGCCTGAACCTCAATTACACTATTGCTTTTATGCGATAAGGATTTAATGGACGGCAATACATAATTATAGTAGCAACTGAGTACAGATGAAGGGTTTCCCGGCAGTCCGAATATTAATTTTTGATCTTTTGTGCCAAAAAACAAAGGTTTGCCAGGTTTCTGCTTCACCTTGTGGAAAATCTGTTTAACGCCACAATGTGCAGCAGCTTCGATTACAAAATCATAATCGCCTACACTTACGCCTCCGGTTAGCAGCACAACATCGCTGCTTGCTATTGCATTTTGGAGTACTTTTTTAAGGATTTCCAGATCATCATCGGCTTCGTAGATGGCAATTTGTTCAATACCTTCATGTTTTAAAGCTGCAGAAAGTGAATAGGAATTTGATTCGTACACCTGCCCAAATCCGAGTGTTTTTCCTGGTTGTTGTAATTCTTTCCCTGTTACAATAATTGAAATCTTTGGCATGGGATAAACGCTAACTGCGTTAATACCAATTCCGGCCAGAAAGCCAATAGCGGCAGGACTGAGCAGATTCCCTTCTTCCATAGCCAGTGCTCCAGCCTTAATTTCTGAACCTTTATCCCGTACATTTAAGCCAAGCTTTAAATTGGGATCCTGCAAGGTGATTTTTCCGACTGTATGTATGATTTTTTCCTGCATCACCACAGTATCGGCACCCTCTGGCAAAGGCGCACCTGTAAAGATCCTGCTGGTTTCACCGTGGTGAATAGTAATAGTATTAGCCGTTCCTGCGGCCATTTCGCCGATTAAGGTGAGCTCTTGTTCGTGATCTGCAAACTTGATGGCATAACCATCCATGGATGATTGGCTAAATGCAGGAATATCGTATTTCGCATAAATGTTGGCTGCAAGAATGTGCCCTGATGCTTTTGCCAAATCGATTAAAATAGGATTGAGTACTATAATGTGTTGAGAAATGAGGTCTTTTGCTTCTTTAACGCTAATCATGAAAATTTTATCCTCCAATGGTAATCATACTTCTGTTTTGAATGGTATTGGCATCAATTTTTTCGAAATCGTTTGCCAACTGTCCGCCTAGTGCTTTCTTTTTGCTCCAAATGGCCGATTGAATTAGTGGAAGCACATTTTCATTTTCTCGCAATGCCGTAAGCAGATCGGTTTCACTATCCGAAAAAAGGCAGTTTTTGAGTTTGCCATCTGCAGTTAAGCGCATGCGGTTACAGGTATCGCAAAAAGGATTGGTCATGGTACTGATAATGGCAAACGAGCCTTCGTGACCAGGGATCATGAAACTTTTGGCCGTATCGTGCGGTTCTCCTTTAACCGGTAATACGGTAAAATCTTTTTCAACAACGGATAGGATTTCATCTAAAGAAAACATTTTATTGCTCGTCCATTTGTTACCGCTAAAGGGCATAAACTCAATAAACCGGATCTGGATGGGATTGTGTTTGGTCCAATTGATAAAATCATTGATTTCGTTATCATTAAGTCCTTTCATCACCACCATATTTACTTTTACCTTGATTTTGTGCTGCAAAAGCAGTTCGATATTACTCCGTACCTGATGGAAAACATCCCTGCGGGTAATCATAAAAAACTTCTCAGGCTGTAATGTATCAAGGCTAATATTAATGGTTTTAATACCCGCCTCTTTTAATACAGGTAACATTTCAGCAATGCGGGTTCCGTTTGTAGTGATGACTAGCTCTACCGCAAGTTTACCCAATGCAGCAATAATTTGAGCCGCATCTTTTCTCACCAATGGTTCACCACCTGTAAGCCTGATTTTTTTTACGCCATTGGCCACAAAAATTTCTGCCAGCTTAATAATTTCGTCGGTTTGCATGAGCCGGGAGGCAGGGGTGAAGTCGTATTCTTCTTCGGGCATGCAATAAAAGCAGCGAAAATTGCAGTTATCGGTAAGCGATATCCGCAGGTAATCGTGTATTCTTCCAAAAGAATCTGCTATCATTGCTGGCCAATTAAATTGTTATAATCTGTTTCCGTATCAATATCAATTTCTCCATGTTCGAAAACAACTGTTTCTACATCCTGAGGATATTGTTTGAGTATTTTTTTTGCTCCTTCTGCTCCTGTGAGCGATAAAAGTGCTTCAAAATAATCTTTTTTGAAGAGGGCAGGAGTGCCTATCGTTTCGGCATATGTACTGGCAATTATATTTTTACCTGTTTCTTTCTGCTTTTCGATTAAGTTATTAAAGTTACTCATTTTTATAAGGGCCTGGTCGGCTACAGCAATAATGATACTTTCAATTTCACTATTATTTTTGATCATAGCTGAAAGCCCGGCTACAATGCTCGATGCCATTCCATTTTCCCAACTTTCATTGATAACGAAATTAACCTGATCATGCTGATGCTGACTGGCTATTTCTTTAGCATTTGCACCTAAAACAACGATAACAGGTCTGCAACTTGTTTCTAAAGCTTCATTTATTACGGTTTGCAATAGCGTTTTTTCTTTGTAGTCCAAAAGCTGTTTTGGTCTTCCCAAACGTGAAGAGCTACCTGCTGCCAATATGATAATACCCGTTTTCAATGCTTAATTGTTTTTTAATTCGTAAACATGGATCGGTTTTTTTTTCTCTTTTAAAAAGATGGCCGAAGCACCCGTAAAAACAGATTTAATCTCGGCGAGGATAGAAATGGCGATTTCTTCCGCTGTTTCTGCGCCAATATCCAGTCCAACCGGACCATGCACACGTGTTTGGTTTGCTGGCGTTGCCAAATCCAGTTCATCTAACATCCTAACTAGCTTTTTCTTTGGCCCCAGTGTACCGATATATGGAGCGTTTGTGCCCAATAAATATTTAAGTAGTTCGAGGTCGTAATTGTAATTATGGGTCATCAATACAAAAGCCGTTTGTTCATCTGTCTGAATTTGAGCTAATACATTTTCGGGTTTGCTCACCAAAACCTTGGTTGCATTTGTAAAACGTTGTGGTGTAGCATGTGTAGGTCTTCCATCTATCACAGTTACTTCCCAGCCCAAAAGGTATGCCATTTCGGCTAATGGCTGTGCATCATTGCCTGCGCCTGCTATAATTAATGAAATTGGGGGTTGGATGAATTCGAGAAAGGCATCAATCAGTTGGTTGTTAAAATTATACGCTTTAATTGCTGTGGTCTTATGTTCTGAAACTTCAAGAATATCTTTAATTGTCTTATCGAAGATCGCCTGAGGGGTTTTAGATAGAATAGGTTCATTTCTAAAAAGCATGGCTGTACCCAACTGCAGTTTATCTGTTAGGGAAAAAAGTGTTACCAATACTGCATTTTCCCTTTTGCTTTGCAGTGCTGTTAAAATGGCGATGGGATTTAACTCATCTTCTTCTGTAATGGGTTCGAACAGAATATGCACAATACCATTGCAGCCCAGCTGAACACCAAATTTGGCATCATCTTCGTCTGTAGTATCGTAAGTAATGAGCTTGTTTTCTTGTTGTACAATTGCCGAAAGTGCTTTCCGTAACGCATCGCCTTCTAAACATCCGCCACTAATGGCACCTGTTAACTGGCCATCTTCAGTAATCAACATTCTTGCACCAGGTCTTCGATAAGAGGAACCTTCTACCTTAACTACCGTTGCAAGGGCTGTTTTTTTCTTTTCCTTCGTTGCTTTTTGGTATGCCTTTATGATATCGGTAATTTCTTTCATTAGGGATTGATGCAATAGATGATGCAATTTAATGATAATCTATCACAAATAGCCAAAGCAAAAGGAAGATATACCCTTTAAAGGAGTATTATGAATAAAAAGCTTGGATTTTTTGATTCTATTTGTGCAGTCAGATGTTACCATCTGACTGATAAAGTAAATTCCAATGTGGAATTGCAATAACAACTCCAATGCTTATTGCCTCTGAGAACGAGATTAAGTGTCAGATAGTAATACTGACACCACTAGAAAAGATATTTTTCGATCAATGTTTGTGCAATCAGATAGTATATCCGGCACACTACAATATGATATTCATAATAATTACCGGAAATTTCAAGGTTAGGCTTAAAAAGGCTCGGAATGAAAAATTTCGAGGTTAATACAGCGCAAACCAATACTGTTAAAGAGTTCGGTGATTTCTTTTGTCCAATCTCTTGGCGAATCTACCCTAAGGATTTTATCAGAATCCCATAAATCGATATTCCATTTAATTTCTTTGAACTGGCTGTTCAGCAATGGGCTGATTACGTTTAACTCGCTATCAGTGGATACATTTGTTTTGAAAACGGCTATCATATAGAAAAGTTTTTAGGTTTGTTGGAACTGTAGACGTACAACTTTAGAAATTACTTTAAATAGGATTGATTTTTTTAACTTTTTATTTGAGCCAATCTTTTTAGCCGTTTTAACGATATGATCCCTGCTAAAAAAATAAAATAATTTGTAAGGATGTTTTACATCATGCGACAAAGCAATTATGGAGTATATTTATATTAGATAATAGTAAAAGATGCAAAAAGAAGCGGATAAGGAATATACAATCAAGAATCCTCATTCAGATCCACTGCAATGGGTAGAAAAATATGCCGATTACCTGTATGGCTTTGCCATATCGAGAATAAGAGATGAAGATGTGGCTAAAGATTTGGTTCAAGATACCTTTTTGGCAGCTTTGCAGAGATTAGACAGTTTTGAGGGGAATAGTAAGGAGAAAACCTGGCTAACAGCAATCCTTAAAAATAAAATAACCGATTTTTACCGAAAACGTTCTTCCCATAATTTAAAAGTAGGAAGTGCAGAAGATACAGTTCAGGGTTTTTTTGATGCGGAATCAGGGCATTGGACGGAAAAAGATTATCCCCGGGCATTTGGTCTGGAAGTAGATAACCCTTTAATGATGAAAGAATTGGGTACTATATTGAACGATTGTTTGGCTAAACTTCCCGGTTTATGGTTTTCTGTATTTTCGATGAAACACATGGACGATCTTGCATCGGAGCTGATCTGCACCGAACTTAAACTCACAACAGCTAATTTCTGGGTGATTATGCACCGAACAAAACTTAACCTGAGGGCCTGCCTTCAAAAAAACTGGAACTGATATGACGAGTGCGCTAAAAAATATAATCTATAACTGTAGACAAGCTACTTTTTTGATCGAAAAAAGAATTGCCGGAAAAATTACGGCTGCCGAAACACTACAATTGCACATGCATTTGGCAGGTTGCTCGGTATGCAAAATTTATCAGCAGCAGAGCATATTGATTAATAAGGTGTTTGTAGGTTTTGAAAACAGCGATTTTAAACTGGATGAAGCATTTAAAAAAACGTTAAACGAGAAGATTGAAAAGGAAATAAATAAAAATTAATTTTAGCTGTAAGGTTAATGCTGCTGGTTCGACTAAGAGGGAAAAACATAAAGACAAAATGAAAAGGATTATTTTATTTACAGCGTTAGCTGTTGTATTATCGCTGCAAACAAAAGCACAAAAGGGTTTAAAGGAAGGTGATAAAGCGCCTATGTTTAGCGGAGTGGATCAAAACGGTAAAACCGTGAGTTTGAAAAGTGCGCTTAAAGCACACCGTTCTGTGGTATTATTTTTTTATCGCGGTCAATGGTGCCCTTACTGTAACAAACACATTAAAGAACTTCAAGATTCTTTAAGTTTATTAAGCGGGAAAGATGCTTATGTGATCGGTGTTACACCTGAAACGAAAGAAAACATTGATAAAACAATAAAAAAAACGAGCGCTGGTTTTTCTATTCTTCAGGATAAAGATGATGAGATTATGAAAGCCTACAATGTTGACTTTATGATGGACGAAGCAACCTTTACCAAATACAAGGGCTATGGTATAAATTTAGAAGAAAACAATGGGAATACCCGACACACCTTACCCGTTCCTGCAACCTATATCATCGATCGTTCAGGTAAAATTAAATATGTTCATTTCGATCCCAACTATCAAAAAAGAGCCCCTGTAAAACTTTTGCTTTCTAAACTTTAGGCTATTAATAATAACAATCGAATGGCTTTCAGCTTCCACAAATTTGAGCTGAGGCAACAAGAATGGGTGTTTTTGTTTTAGCATTGACCAATCAATGCTAAGACTTTTAGCGCTAAAATTCAGCTTTTTATCTGTTATTTTCTTATCTTCAGATTTTGAGGTTTATGGCAAAAGATGAAATGATTTTGTATAAAAAGGCTTGGGACCCTGGCAATTGTTCATGTATGGCCAGCCTGTTTTTGTTTTCATTTATTGTTATCGTCATTGTTTCCTTTTTTTCGGAAGAAAAAGGGGCCTTATCTATCTCCCTTTATGCTTCTGCGGTACTGACTTTTATATTAGTAACTGTAAGGGTAGTGGGTTATTGGGCTAAGCGTGAAGAAAATACAGTGGTATTAAGGGTATGTGAAGAAGGACTTCATTATTATGAGCATACTGCCCTTATCCAATGGAAAGTTATAACTGATATACAGATTGTTGACCGTAAACTTTCGGTTTCTGTTGGCGCTACACCTGCATTGGATTTTACATTAAATTTATTGGACACCGACTTACAGGAAACGTTCGACGATTTCTGCAAGTTGCTTAACAAGTATTATTATCCCAAAACCGTTTATATCTATGAATCTTCAGTTTCTTGTGGCTGCTAAATAATTCATGATGAAACCTGAATATATAACGATATTACCTGATGAAAGAGATGTAAATTATGCAGACGATCCTTTATGGCAACAGATTTATGCCTACTCGCCAGATAATGAAGATTTTGCAATCCCTTTTTCGCGCAAATTAGCAGTCACAGAAGGTTGGACTAGACGGTTTACTTTATTGGCGATAGCAGAGTATAAACGTTTTGTATATCTCTGCTGCATATTGCAGAACGGGGCATCGCCTTCTGTTGTGGTTGATAAGGTATGGCATATGCACCTGCTATATACGGTAGAGTACTGGGAAAAATTCTGCCCATTGGTTTTGGGTCGGAATTTACACCATTATCCCAATGTGGGGGGGATTGTGGAATACAATAAACATCAGGATTGGTATTTGGAAACATTAAAACTTTATCTGCTTATTTTCAAAGAAAATCCGCCTCCTGATTTTTGGAGAATACCCAAAGATATTTTACCACATTTGTTAGATAAGAATGATGCTACCTCTTCACAAAGCAGTAAGAAATCGTTATACAACAAAATTATAGGCATCATAATAAGTAGATTTCAGTTCCTCAGTAATTTTAGGATTATTGCAGATAAAGAGCGAAAAAAATCAGTGTAAACCGACTTTAAGTCTTTATAACGTATAAACTAAAAACAAGAAGTACCCTTCGATATCAAAATAGGTATGATCGATACCTTACATCATCAGGAATTTAAGAAAATATAAGGGTATTGGGCTTGTATGGGCTTATATGTCTTACATGGTTCAATTTAAAAAATCCTTCATTTCAACTCCGCCCCATACAAGTTGCTATCAATGGCGGGCTACAATAGAACGATCGTCATTTCGACCGAAGCAACGCGGAGTGTTCCAAAGGAACTCCTTCGGAGGAGAGATCTTTGAGCTATGTTACCTAAAAGGCTAAGGATTTCTCCATTATCCTACCTTGAAACCTGTGAAACAAGCCAGCGTAACTCATAGTTGGTCATAGATCTATGATCTTGACCTTTTGTTCTACGGATTTTCGATCTGCAATTTACTTTAAATGATTGTTTATTGTTTAGGGATTACAAATGCCGACTAACATCCTGAAAATTTCATTAATCATGTAGCAGATAGGCAGGATGAAGCAGGACGGTTTGGCCCGCCACGTTTTATATATTAACAGGAAATAAACCAGCAGATATGTAACGCTTGCTGTAACCTATAACCAAATATATTGCGGAATTTATGAAAAGCATCCCTTCTTTTATGCTCGCAGCCTTTATGCTCATTAATATTGCTGTTTACGCTCAGCCTAAAATGCCCAATTGGGTAAGCAAGGTAGGTGCTAGGAAATTTAGTTTTAAACAGACTAATTATCTTGTAAATAAATATGGAGCGATAAACGATGGTAAAACTTTGGCTACAAATGCCATTCAGAAAGCCATTGACGATTGCGAAGCGAAAGGTGGTGGCATAGTTTCTTTTGAAGTGGGAAAATACCTTACGGGATCAATTTTTATTAAAAATGGAGTTAATTTAAAGATTGATGAAGGGGTTGAAATTTTGGGCAGCCAGAATATTAAGGATTATCCTGAAATTGATACACGTGTGGCCGGCATTGAAATGAAATGGCCTGCGGCGCTAATCAACATTCTAAAACAAGATAAAGCTTCAATTTCAGGCAAAGGATTGATTAGTGCTCAAGGCAAACCATTCTGGGAGTATTATTGGAATTTAAGAAAAGAATATGACCCGAAAGGATTACGGTGGATTGTAGATTATGATGCTAAACGCCCAAGAACGATACTGGTCGAATCAGCAAAGGATGTGGTAATCAAAGATATTCATGTACAGCAAGCTGGATTTTGGACCGTTCAGATCCTGTACTCATCATATGTAACGGTAGATCATATCACCATAAGAAACAACGTAGATGGCAGTGGCCCGAGTACTGATGGAATTGATGTAGATTCCTCGTTATGGACATTGATTGAAAATTGCGATATTGATTGTAACGACGATAATTTCTGCCTTAAAGCTGGGCGCGATTGGGATGGTCTAAGGGTAAACCGACCAACTGAATATGTGGTAATCCGCAATTGTGTGGCGCGTAAAGGAGCAGGCCTACTTACTTTGGGCAGTGAAACATCAGGCAGTATCCGCCATGTGTGGGCGACAGATCTGGTAGGCTATGGAACGGGTAACGCGATTAATATTAAATCGGCCAAAACAAGGGGAGGTACGGTAGAAGATGTGTATTTCGGTAACATTACCATGCATGGTGTGGGCAATGTGATTCAGGTAAATCCAAACTGGAATCCTGCTTACAGTTATTCTACTTTACCAGCTGGATACCATCCTGATTCTATCCCCGCACATTGGACCAAACTTTTAACCCATGTAGAACCAGCAAGCAAGGGCATTCCTAAAATACAGAATATCAACGTGTTTAATGTTACCGCTACCGGCGCTAAAAAGGCAATCAATGCCATTGGTTTTTCCGAAACCATATTGAAAAACTTTAATCTCTCAAACCTGAAAATAGAAGCAGCTACTGCCGGAACGATCGATTTTGGGCAAAACTGGACCTTTGACCGGGTAAATATTACAACGGCAGATCAAAGCGCACTGAAGGTAAGTAATTCAATAAGTGTAAATCCTTTAGCCGTTTCGAAAAAATGAAAAGATTTTACAGTTTATGCTACTGCCTGGGTTTATCGGTGACTATACTTTTTGCGCAGGAAAT
>Ga0163161_10000522_pt1 | contig 31370 bp, 37 predicted proteins | sample S45metaG_FD_129847 | JGI IMG/M metagenome (GOLD analysis project Ga0163161, IMG submission 129847) | Switchgrass rhizosphere microbial communities from Kellogg Biological Station, Michigan, USA - S4-5 metaG | ecosystem: Host-associated > Plants > Roots > Rhizosphere > Soil | place: USA... | reverse complement strand
CGCGGGAGATGTCGACCATCGGCGCGAAGGTGATGTCGAGGCTGTCGGCAGCGGCTTCTTTAGCGGCAACGCGGCCGGACTGGCCGATGGCGTCCATGTCCCAGCTCGAGGCGAGGGCCAGCGGAATCGGGAAAATCGTACGGTGACCGTGGATCACGTCGTACGCAAAAAACATCGGAATCTTCAGCCGACTGCGCATCGCCGCGTCCTGCATCGGACGGTTTTCCGGACGGGTGATCGAGTTGAACGTGCCGCCGATATTGCCGGCAGCGATCTCTTTGCGGATCAGCTCGCGGGGCATTTCCGGGCCGATGCTGATCAGGCGCAACTGGCCGATCTTTTCATCGAGAGTCATCTGGTTCATCAGGTTGCTGATGAACGCATCCTTGTTTTCCAGGGGTACCGGGGTCGTGGCGGCCAATACTTGATGACTGGCCAGGCTGACGAACAGACCCAGCAAACACAGCTTCTTCATGAATAGTTTTCTCAAGGGCCCAAGCGGCGATGCAACGCCGGCCAGCCAAAATTTAGGGAGCGACTATTGTTGTTCGGGTACAGGCTCAAAGAAACAGAGCCAAAAACGGCAGCCGACACTTGGCCGCATGATCACGCAGGGCACTTTTTAGCCCATTGCCCCGTCGTAATCCAGCGACGCGGCCGATTATGCCCCAAGAGCCCGCTGAGAATGTTTCGCGCTCGGTTTTTATAATGATATGTGCCAAGGAGCATCACCGCGATGAATGTAAGCCCAACCAATCGCTCACGTTTGCAGGTCGCCACACTGCTGGTGCTGGCCACGCTGTTGACCGCGTGCGGCATCAACAATATCCCGACCCTCGACGAACAGGCCAAAGCCGCATGGGGCCAGGTGCAGAACCAGTACCAGCGCCGTGCCGACCTGATCCCCAATCTGGTGGAGACGGTCAAGGGTTACGCCAAGCATGAAGAGGAAACTCTCACGGCAGTGATTGAGGCGCGGGCGAAAGCCACGTCGATTCAGGTCGACGCCAGCACTCTCGACAATCCCGAGAAGCTCAAGCAGTTCCAGCAGGCGCAGGATCAACTGACCGGCGCATTGAGCCGCTTGATGGTGGTGTCCGAGCGCTATCCGGATCTGAAAGCCAACCAGAACTTCCTCGCCCTGCAATCGCAACTGGAAGGCACGGAAAACCGCATTGCCGTGGCACGCCGCGATTTCATTCTGGCGGTGCAGAAATACAACACCGAGATCCGCACCTTTCCCGGTCGCCTCTGGCACAGCGTGATGTACAGCGATCTGCCGATCCGCGAAACCTTCGAAGCCACCACGCCCGGCGCGGAAAAGGCCCCGGAAGTGAAATTCTGATTCGAGGTTGTCCATGCGCGTGTTGAAAATGGGCCTGGTGTTGGTGCTGTGGGTATTAGCCTTCAGCGCCCACGCCGAGTTGACGTTCCCGACGCTGAGCGGGCGGGTGGTGGACGAAGCGCAGATGCTCGAGCCATCGGTGCGTGCGCAACTGAGCCAGCAGTTGCAGGCCCACGAGCAGGCGACCGGCGAGCAATTGGTCGTGGTTACCGTGCCGGATTTGCAAGGCACAACCATTGAGGACTTCGGCGTTCAGCTCGGTCGACATTGGGCCATCGGTCAGAAGGACAAGAACAACGGCGCGCTGCTGATCGTTGCCCGTGACGAGCGCAAACTGCGCATCGAAGTCGGTTATGGCCTCGAAGACCGGCTGACCGACGCGCAGACTTCAGTGATCATTCATCAAGTCATCACTCCTGCATTCAAAAGCGGCAACTTCAGCAAAGGCATCAGCGACGGCGTCGCGGCGATGCTGGTGGTGCTCGGTGGTAATCCGCTGGATGAGCCATCGACGGTTTATGAGTCCAGTGGTGATCCGTCCGATGATTTCATCTCGCGGCACCCGGGATTGTTCGTGTTTTTGGTTATGTTGTTCATCCTGACGGTGTTTGTCTGCCAGATGCTCGGTATCCTGCCTGCCGGCCGGGGTGGCTCCGGAGGAGGGGGCGGCTTCGGCGGTGGTGGCGGTTTTGGCGGCGGCGGTGGAGGCGGGGGCTTCAGCGGCGGCGGGGGCAGTTTCGGCGGCGGTGGTTCGTCCGGCGGCTGGTGAAATCAGAAGAATAATGAGCAGGCACTTTTCAACATGGCACTACTGACCGAACACGAACAACGCAAAGTCGCCGAGGCGATTGCCCGGGTCGAGCGCGACACCGACGCCGAACTGGTAACGGTGCTCGCGGCGCGCGCTGATGACTACGCGTACATCCCGCTGCTGTGGGCGAGCCTGTTGGCGCTGGTGGTGCCGGGCGTCGTGCACTACCTGACCGGCTGGCTGACCCTGCGCAGTCTGCTGCTGGTGCAATGGGGCGCGTTTATCGTGCTGTGCCTGCTGTTTCGTTTGCCGAAAATCACCACCCATCTGATTCCGCGCCGCGTGCGGCATTGGCGCGCCTCCAACCTGGCGCGCCGGCAGTTTCTCGAGCAGAACCTGCACCACACTGTGGGCAGCACGGGAATGCTGATTTTTGTGTGTGAAGCTGAGCGTTATGTGGAGATTCTGGTGGATGAGGGGATTTCCAAACGGCTCGATAATAAATCCTGGGATGCGATTGTCGCGGCGTTTACCGAGCAGGTCAGGCAGGGGCGCACGCTGGAAGGGTTTGTGACGTGTATCGAGGCGTGTGGGGAGTTGCTGAAAGTACATGTGCCGGTGACGCAGGTGAGGAATGAGTTGCCGAATCGGTTGGTGGTGTTGGGCTGAATACTTTCTTCCTGTTTTAGATCCAAACCCTCACCCCAGCCCTCTCCCAGAGGGAGAGGGGGCCGACCGAGGTGTCTGGTGCTCGACATCGACCTGAAAGAACGAGTCGATCATGGATTCAAAGCAACTCGTTCTGACCTGAGTTCGACTCGGTATTTCAGGTCGGCGTAACTCGTGAAAACACCTCGGTCAGTCCCCTCTCCCTCCGGGAGAGGGCTAGGGTGAGGGTGCTTCTGACAACCGTTGGGTAAATAAGAGCGTGTCCCCAACCCCCATCCCCCCTAAAATACCCGCCATTCCCGATTTCGCCCGTCTGAGGCCGCTTTTCCATGTCCGTTACTGCACCTGCCACCAAACCCGCGTCCGATCACCACGCCCAGTTCATCGAGCTGCTGCAAACCAGCCTCGACCAGAACGGCTTCATCAAACTGGTGCTGGCCAAGTACGTCGGCGAAGAAGTGGATTTGCAGCGAGTCATCATCAAACCGGTGACGGTCAAGGCGCAGCCGAATCTGTCGTTCGTCTATCGCTACAAAACCCGCGACATCACCAAAAACCTGACCCTGGTCGACGGCGTGGCGGCGATTGCCGCGCTGTTGCCGGCCTCGTTCAAGAATGCGCATTTACTCGCGGTAACTGACGAAGCTCAGCTGGAATACAGCAAAAAGGGCAAGCCTTCGCTGTTCAAGAGCAAACCTCAGCAATTGCGCGAGGCGCCGTCCGCCGAGCACAACCGTGAGAAAAACCGTTTTCTTGAGTTGAGCCGACCGTTCCTCAAAGACTTGGGCGTGACCAACGCGCAACATGAGCTGATCCCGGCGATGTCGCGCAAGTGGAAGCAGATCAACAAGTTCATCGAAGTATTCAGCCATGCCCTGACCTCGTCGCCGCTGGCGCTGGACCAACCGGTACGCGTGGCGGATTTCGGTTCGGGCAAGGGCTATTTGACGTTCGCGATTCACGATTACCTGCGCAACACGCTTAAGGCGGAAGGCGAAGTCACCGGCGTCGAGTTGCGCGAAGAGATGGTCAACCTGTGCAACGCTGCCGCCGCGAAACTCGATCATCCGGGGCTGGTGTTCAAGTGCGGTGACGTGCGCAGCGTGGCGCCGAGCGAGCTGGATGTGATGATCGCCCTGCATGCCTGCGACATCGCCACCGACTACGCGATCCACACCGGCATCCGCTCAGGCGCGTCGATCATCATGTGCTCGCCGTGCTGCCACAAACAGATTCGCCTGCAGATCCAGAGCCCGGCGCTGCTCAAACCGATGTTGCAATACGGTTTGCACCTGGGTCAGCAGGCGGAAATGGTCACCGACAGCCTGCGTGCGTTGTTCCTTGAAGCCTGTGGTTACGAGACCAAGGTGTTCGAGTTCATCTCGCTGGAACACACCAACAAGAACAAAATGATTCTGGCGGTGAAACGCGCCGAGCCGGTCGACCCAGCGCAGTTGTTGGTGAAGATCGAAGAGTTGAAAGCGTTCTACAACATCAGCGAACACTGCCTGGAAACCTTGCTGCGCGCGGATGGCTATCTCGCCTGACTCGGTCCCTGTAGGAGCTGCGGCACGCTGCGATCTTTTGATCTTAAAAAACAAGATCAAAAGATCGCAGCGTGCCGCAGCTCCTACAGGGTTATGTGTTCAAGCTGTGGCAGGTTGCGCCGGGCGCACCGCGGTTTTACGACCGAGCATGACCGTTGCAATCACGCCACAGGCAAACAGCCAGGTAATCGGCTCGACATGTTCGCCAAAGAACAGCACCGAAAACGCAATGGTGAAGAAGATCTGCAACAACTGGATCTGACTGACCCGGGCAATCCCACCCATGGCCAGACCGGCGTACCACGCAAAGAACCCAAGAAACTGCGAAAACAACGCCACATACCCAAACGCCCCCAGGTCTTCGCCGATACCGCGCCCTGATGCTGAAGCGCCAGATACAGCACCGGCCCGATCAACAACGGCGTCGACAGCACCAGCGCCCAGCAGATCACCTGCCAGCCACCCATCTCCTTGGCCAACCGGCCACCTTCGGCGTAACCCAAGCCGCCGACGGCAATCGCGCCGAGCATCAACAGATCACCGGCCTGAATACTGCCGGCCCCGGTGTACAACGCATAACCGAGCACCAATGCACTGCCCAACGCCGCACAGGCCCAGAAGGCTTTCGATGGACGTTCGTGGGACAGCCATGCGGCATACAGCGCCACGCACAATGGTTGCAAGCCGTTGACCAGTGCACCGTGGGACGCGGGCAAGGTTTGCATGGCCCACGCCGACAACACTGGAAAACCTAGAATCACCCCGGCGATCACCAGGCTCAGGCCTTTGATTTGCTGCCAGGTTGGCCACTTCTCGCGACGCCACAACAACAGCAACGCTGCTGGAATCGCCGCGAACAGTGCCCGGCCCAAACCGTTGAGCAGCGGGTGCAGTTCCTGCACCACGATGCGGGTGAAGGGCAGGGTGAGGCTGAAGATCACCACGCCGAGCAGGCCGAGGGCCATGCCGGTGTTTTCGCGCGAGGACATGATGGGGACCGAAATTGAAGGTGGTTGGGAATGACCTTCATCAAGCCATAAACCGGGCGTTGCGGGCTGTTACAGCTAGGCACAGACTTATCCGTACAGTTTGCTGACGCCATCGCGAGCAGGCTCACTCCTACAGTTGAGATGCCTACCCCTGTAGGAGTGAGCCTGCTCGCGATGGCGTCAACTCGGTAGTAGCCCGTTGTTACCCGTCACTGTCGAATAGGTCTACCTTGAATACTCCCAAGCATTCCCCCAGAGGAGACCTCCCCATGGCCGCGAAAAAGATCCTGATGCTGGTCGGCGATTACGTCGAAGACTACGAAGTGATGGTGCCATTCCAGGCCCTGCAAATGGTTGGTCATACCGTCCACGCCGTATGCCCGGACAAGGCTGCCGGCAAAACCGTGCGCACCGCGATCCATGACTTTGAAGGCGATCAGACCTACAGCGAAAAGCCCGGCCACCTGTTCGCCCTCAACTTCGACTTCGCCAAGGTCAGCGAAGCCGATTACGACGCGCTGTTGATCCCCGGCGGTCGTGCCCCGGAATACCTGCGCCTGAACGAAAAAGTCCTCGACCTGGTGCGTGCCTTCGACAAGGCCGGTAAACCGATTGCTGCCGTTTGCCACGGCGCGCAACTGCTGGCAGCAGCGGGCATTCTGGAAGGTCGCGAATGCAGCGCCTATCCAGCCTGCGCGCCGGAAGTGCGACTGGCGGGCGGGACGTACATCGATATTCCGGTGACGGACGGCCACGTTCAAGGCAATCTGGCCACGGCGCCGGCATGGCCGGCGCATCCGAACTGGCTGGCGGGTTTCCTCGGCTTGCTCGGCACTAAAATCACCCTGTAACGAGGATCCGCTGATGTGCGAGCTCTACGTCAAGGCTGACCCGATTCTTTATGAGTCACGCTCGCGTTCGCTGCGCATCTGCGGCGTGGTGACGACGCTGCGCCTGGAGAATCAGTTCTGGGACATCCTCAGCGAAATCGCCGAGGTCGACGGCATGACCACCAACCAACTGATCGCCAAGCTGTATGAAGAGGTGATGGATTATCGCGGTGAGGTGGTGAATTTTGCCTCGTTCCTGCGGGTGAGTTGTATGCGCTATCTGAGTCAGCGGCGGGTGAGTGCGCCGGAGTTGTCGGTGGTGCGGGCGGTGGTGAAATAGGCCAGACCGGGTTGACCCCATCGCTGGCAAGCCAGCTCCCACAGGTATTGTGATGCGGCACAGTTATAGGGCACACCAGACCTCTGTGGGAGCTGGCTTGCCAGCGATTGGGCCGGTACAGGCGACAGAAGGCTGGGGCTGGTCTTTACTCATTTGCGCGAAATCTCTCAATCGCCAAGGAGCAACGAACATGTCCGGATGGTACGAACTCAGTAAAAGCAGCAACGGCCAGTTCAGGTTCGTGTTGAAAGCGGCGAATGCCGAAACGATTCTGACCAGCGAGCTGTACACCACTCGCGCAGCGGCCGACGGCGGCATCGCGGCGGTGCAAACCAACAGCCCGCTCGATGAGCGCTACGAGAAGAAATCGACGAAGGACGGCCACCCGTACTTCAACCTGAAAGCGGCCAATCATCAGGTCATCGGCAGCAGCGAAGCGTATTCATCGGATGCGGCGTGCGATAAAGGCATTGCCAGCGTCAAGGTGAACGGGCCGAGCAAAGTGATCAAGGACAAGACTTTGCCGGTTCTCTAAACCCGCTTTCAAATCCAACACCATTCCTGTGGGAGCTGGCTTGCCAGCGATGAGGCCATTTCATTCAGCATTGATGTTGAATGATTCACCGCCATCGCTGGCAAGCCAGCTCCCACAGGTTTTTGCGTTGTCAGTGGATCAGCGCAGGGTTTTCAGGATTGCTTGCAGCTGCGTCTGGCCCGCCTCACTCAACGGGAATACCGGCAAGCGCGGATCACCCACCTCCAGCCCGGTCTGACGCAATCCGGCCTTGATCGTCGCCGGCAACCCACCCTTGAGGATGAAATCCAGCAGCGGCAACTGGCGGTAAAACAAATCCCGCGCGCGATCCAGATCGCCGGCCATGGCCGCGTCATAAAGATCCAGATTCAACTGCGGGATCAGGTTCGGTGCCGCCGTGCACCAGCCTTTCGCCCCGGCCGCAAACGCCTCCAGCGCCAGCGGATTGCAGCCGTTGTAGAACGGCACCTGACCTTCACCGAGCAATTGCAGCTTGTGCATGCGCTGGATGTCGCCGGTGCTCTCCTTGACCATGGTCACGTTGTCCACGGCATTGACGATGCGCAGAATCAAATCCACCGACATGTCAGTGCCGCTGGTGGCCGGGTTGTTGTAGAGCATGATCGGCACGCCGATGCGCTCGCCGATGGCGCGGTAGTGGGCGAGGATTTCCGCTTCGCTGAGTTTCCAGTACGAAGCCGGCAGCACCATCACCACGTCGGCACCATGGGCTTCGGCGAAACGCGCGCGGCGCACGGCTTTGGCGGTGGTCAGGTCGGACACGCTGACAATGGTCGGCACGCGTTTGGCCACATGCTTGATGCTGAACTCGGCGACCTGATCCCACTCCGCGTCGCTCAGGTAAGCGCCTTCGCCGGTGCTGCCCAGTGGGGCGATGGCGTGGACGCCGCTGTCGATCAGGCGATCGATCGATTGCCCGAGCGCTGGCAAATCCAGCCCTTCGCCATTGGCGCCGAACGGGGTGATGGTGTAGCCGATGATGCCGTGAATAGTGGACATGGGAATCTCTCCGTAACAGGTTTCAGTTCAGGCAATCGGCGTGTTGGCGCAGGTTCTGCCGGGCGTAGTAGTTGAACGCAGCGGCGTGGCGCTTCGGCTTGGCGATCCAGTCGTGCGCCTCACGGCCCAGCTCAGGGATGATCGGTTTGATCGTGCCGGCGGCCATCGCCAGTAGTTGCAGTTTGGCCGCGCGTTCGATCAATTGAGCGATGACGCAGGCTTCTTCAATCGTCGTACCGGTCGACAGCTGACCGTGGTGCGAAAGCAGGATCGCGCGTTTGTCGCCCACCGCACCGGCAATCAGCTCGCCTTCTTCGTTGCCCACCGGCACACCCGGCCAGCCCTCGAGAAATGCGCAGTCGTCGTACAGCGGGCACAGGTCCATGTGGGAAATCTGCAGCGGTACTTCCAGCATCGACAACGCCGCCACGTGGGTCGGGTGGGTGTGGATAATGCAATTCACATCCGGGCGTGCGCGGTACACCCAGCTATGGAAACGGTTGGCCGGGTTGGCCATGCCGTGACCTTCGAGGACTTCCAGATCCTCGTTGACCAGCAGCAGATTGCTCGCGGTGATTTCGTCGAAACCCAGGCCCAATTGCTGAGTGTAATAGGTGCCGGGCTGCGGGCCACGGGCGGTGATTTGGCCGGCGAGGCCGGAGTCGTGGCCGTTCTCGAAGAGAATCCGACAAGTCAGGGCCAGCTTTTGCCGGTCTGTCCACGTATTATCCGCCAGGCTTTTTTGCATCTGGGTCAGTGCTTGCTTGACCAGTTGGTCTTTGGGTAGTGCTAATGTCTTGGCCATGTCTGTGTCCTTTGGGTGATTGCAAATGACACGAAAGAGGCTATATGACACAAAGTGTCATTGGCAAGCACAAATCGTCGCTTCCTTGCTGGAATAACTGTCGCGCATGTCTATCCGTTTGAAATTGTTAAGAAAAAAACTTGGCGTAACCCTTGAGGCACTGGCCGAAAAGTCCGGCATGACCAAGAGTTATCTGTCGAAAGTCGAGCGCGGGCTGAACACCCCGTCGATTGCTGCCGCGTTGAAACTGGCGAAGGCGTTGAACGTGAAAGTCGAGGAATTGTTCTCCGAAGACAACGTCAGCCTCGACAGCTACAGCCTGGTGCGCAGCCATGAGCGCCAGTCATTGGCGGCCAATGACCAGAGTCCGGGATATGCCGTGCTCGCGCATCAGGTCAGCGAGCGCAACCTGCTGCCGTTCATCATCTACCCGCCGAGCGAGTTCACTGACAAAACCTTCAAGGAGCATTTGGGCGAGGAGTTTCTGTTCGTCCACGAAGGGCAGGTCGAAGTGGATTTCATGAACGAGAAGGTGCTGCTGGAGCGCGGCGACGCGCTGCACTTCAATGCGCAGAAACCTCACCGGATCCGCTCGGTTGGCGAGGTGCAGGCGCAGTTGCTGGTGGTGGTACACAGCGCCGAAGAATGAACCTTAGAGTCAAAAGATCGTCCGAAGGCTCGGGCCGCGTTCGGACGATCTTTTGATCTTGCTTTAAACCTCGACCGGCACCGACAACTTAGGGCTGCCGAGCGCATGGCTCTTGGCATCAAAAAACCGCAACTCAACGCCCGTGCCTTCGAACACCTGCGCGTAATGCCGCTTCTGATGCTGAACGAACGCCGCACTGCGCGGATAAATCGAGATCGCCACCGTTGCAGGTTTCGCCAACCGCAGCGCCCGAACGATGTGCGCATCCTGCTCGCCCAAGGCATGGCCAAAGATGCACAGACTGCCGCCATGCCCGAGCAACTGCTCATAACAGAACGACAGGTAATCCGAACTGCGAATAGTCTTGAGCTTGTCCGCACTCGGTCCTTCGGTGACGAACAGCGGCACGTCATCCAGTGTCTTGATCGTGTTGTTGATCGCAAAACTACCGAGCAACGTGCCCTCGGTTGAAGTCAGTTTGCGCGCCGTGCCGTCCTGATTGCGCACCAGATGCAGACCGCCGTGCAGGTACAACAGGCGCGGTTTGTCGGTGGCAGTTTCGCTCAGATCAAAACTCGCATTGGCGCCGTTGAACAGGTCGTCGATGGCGTCGCCTTGATGTTGCAGCGCCCAGTAATTGAGCAAGTCGTAGTTGGTGGTGAACACGGTGCGATAGCGCGCCAGTTCTTCGTTCAACGTCGCCAGCGTCGAAGGCTTCACCAGTCGCCACGGAATGTGCACGGCGTGCACGGTGTTGATCAGCGCTTCCTTGATCGCGTAGTAACGATTGCGCGGCGCCGCCGAGCTGACAGCCAACGCCTTGTTGACCCGGCTGGTGGTTTTCAGTGCGCCGAGTACCTGCTCGAAACTGCGCGTCTGCATCGCGTCGAACACCGCCAGTTCCGACGGGCTCAGCGGTTTTTCTTCGACGGTGCGGGCGTTTTCAAACAGCGAGTCGTAGCCGAAGTCGTCCCACACCGCACGGCTGGCGCCATTGCCTACCAACAGACCGTTGAAGTCGGTCGCGGCGCGCAGAGTGTTCCAGTCTTCGAGGCTGGCGTCGACATCGAGAAAATCGGTCATTGCGTAGGCGGTCTCAAAACAAAGGGGCTGATGGACGGCGACTTTATCACGAGCGGGCATTGAGCCAGATCAACATCGCTCGTGACCGATCGGTCGATGCTGTGTCTATCCGCCGAACCGGAGCAGTCGATTCGGCCCCTGTCAGGAGATGCGCGCATGACCAGCACCTTTTTCATTCCGGCGGTAAACATCATGGGCAACGGCTGCCTCGATGAAGCTATGGTCGCCATTCGCAACTACGGTTTTCGCAAAGCGTTGATCGTCACTGACACGGGGCTGGCCAAGGCTGGCGTGGCCACGATGGTTGCCGAGAAACTGGCGATGCAGGACATCGATTCGGTGATTTTCGACGGCGCCAAACCGAACCCGAGCATTGCCAATGTCGAGTCGGGTCTGGGGCTGCTAAAGGAAAGTCGCTGCGATTTCGTCGTCTCGCTGGGCGGCGGTTCGCCGCACGACTGCGCCAAAGGCATTGCCCTGTGCGCGACCAATGGCGGGCAGATCCGTGATTACGAAGGTGTCGATCAATCAAGCAAGCCGCAACTGCCGCTGATCGCGATCAACACCACCGCCGGCACCGCCAGCGAGATGACCCGGTTCTGCATCATCACCGACGAATCACGGCACGTGAAAATGGCCATCGTCGACCGCAACGTCACACCGCTGCTGTCGGTCAATGACCCCGAGCTGATGGTCGCCATGCCCAAAGGTCTGACGGCCGCCACCGGCATGGATGCGCTGACCCACGCCATCGAGGCGTATGTCTCGACTGCCGCCAATCCGATCACCGACGCCTGTGCGCTGAAAGCCATGACCCTGATCAGCAACAATTTGCGCCTGGCTGTGCGTGACGGCAGCGACCTCGCCGCGCGGGAAAATATGGCTTACGCGCAGTTCCTCGCCGGCATGGCCTTCAACAATGCCTCGCTCGGCTACGTGCATGCGATGGCGCATCAATTGGGCGGGTTCTACGACTTGGCCCATGGCGTGTGCAACGCGGTGCTGCTGCCTCATGTGCAGACGTTCAACGCGCTGGTGTGTGCCGATCGGCTGACCGATGTTGCCCACGCCATGGGCGCCGATATTCGCGGTTTCAGCGCCGAAGAGGGGGCGCAGGCGGCGATCAATGCGATCCGCTGCCTGGCCAAAGATGTCGAGATTCCCGATGGCCTGCGCGAATTGGGCGCCAGACTCAGTGACATTCCGCTGCTCGCCAGCAATGCGCTGAAAGACGCCTGCGGTCTGACCAATCCTCGGGCGGCGGATCAGCGCCAGATCGAGGAGATTTTTCGTAACGCGTTTTGAGCGGTTACGACGGGGTCAGCCCTTGCCCTCAGAGGTCACCGTAAACGTTCGAACACGGCCCCAATCTGACAATTTTCCATTGATATTGTGAATGGCGGATATTCGATACCTGCCTTCCTTCAGGGGGAGGGTAGGTTGAGTATGCCATTGCTTTTCGCTGTCGACGTCGGCTCTGGCAATCTCCAGGTCGTTGTCCAAATCGATAATGCTAACGATGCCAGTGGGCTGCGTGACATCGCCATAAAAGTCCGGAACGGCATCTACCTCGGCTTCTTCCTCCGGTTCCATAACGACCGGAATGTTGATGGGGGGCCGCAAGTGCACCTTGTATTTGCGCTCCTCACTCCAACCTGACTCGACGCCTTCCACCTCCTGGCGGGCTTTAATCCCATGCTCCCCCGAGGACTGGGCTCCGCTGAAGCTGAACGCCCATCGTCCATTTTTGCTGACCTGTCCTCCACCCAGCGAATGCGTCTCTTCAATGTCCCAAACCTGCACCAGAGCACCCGGTATACCGCTGCCGAGAAACAGTGTTGCTACCCCCGTGTTCTTGTCCTTTTCGGGGTACGTGATGGTTGGGGGCGGGACAGGTTGCGTGTTGGGCTTGTCGGGAGTGCTCATTGTGTTTCTCGTTTCAGGCTGATTTGAAACGAAACACTGGCACGGCGTGTCCCGTTTAGAACCTGTAAGAACTACCAGTTTTTTAGCTTTTTTTGCTTGATACGCAATTTCATTTTCTTCTAAAAAACTGTCATTTCTGTCAGTTGTCCGGCGTGGCTACTTCGGATCGAATGCTCTGACAACGGGGGTCGACGTCGATCTCTCAAGGAGCACGCGAACATGCCGAAAGCCACAGCACCCACAGTATCGAAAGCCCCCAAAACAGCAAAAGCACAATCAGCAGGAGAGCTGGATGATCGCTTTGGCCTGCGCACGCTGAATTTTCCCGGAGCGAGCAAGACCATTGGTCATGGGGTGGCGATAACGCCGTCAGGGCAGATCATGGTCAGCGCAACCGTTGAGGTATCAGACCTTTCGTACTACGGCCTGGCGCGTCTGGATGCCAATGGCAATCCAGATCCGGGCTTTGGTAATGGCGGCTATCTTCGCGGCCGATTTGGCAATGGTCTGCTCTCGCAAGCCGGACAGTTGATCGTGGATGCAACCGGCCGGATCTACCTGTGCGGCGTGATTGGCGAGAGCAAAGACACAGCCATCGAATACCAACAGGTCATCGCTCGATTCATGCCCGACGGCTCGCCGGATACCGGGTTCGGCGACGATGACGATGACCATGACCATAAAAGCGGTTATCGGGTTGTGCCCACGCGTATTCCTCTGCTGACAGGCGCCACGGGTGGCGGTCTGATTCTGGCGAAGTCCACGCCCCTGGCGGCGGAGCCGGACAGGCTGCTTTTCGTGACCTCGCAAAAGGGCAGTGGCTTGCTGACGCGCTTCCTACTGGATGGCTCCGACGACTCATCGTTCGCTGCCAACGGCTGGATTGTCCTGACGCTTAAGGAGGTGGCAATTTCATTGCGAGGGATCATCCAACTCGACGATGGGCTTATTCTGGTGCATGGCAAAACGGAAATAACCAATCAGGGATTGGTCATGGCGTTCGACAGCAGCGGAAACGTCGCAGAGGCGTTTGGCAACAAGGGGACATTGCTGTTGAACCTTGAACAGGATGACAAGCCGCTCGAAAGCTCGGTCGAGCAGGTCATTGTGCAAACGTCAGAGCGCTTGCTCTTGCTCGGTTCGGCGGTCGAAGCGTCGGCAGGGGACAAATTCCAGCACGCGTTTATCAGCGGCATCACCCACACCGGCGAAAAGGATGAAGCATTCAATGGCAAATATCCGGTTATCACCCCTGCGACAGGGACCCTCGATCTCAGGAGCTGGACGGAAGGGTTCGCCCTGGATGACAGCGCCGGCCATCGAATCGTCACGGTTGGACAAACCTCGGGGGGCACACGAGGTTTACTGACGGGAGGCTTTTTGGCAAATGGCGCCGTGGATCCGGCATTCAACGTCGAGGGTGCGGCGCAGATCGAGTGGCCTGCGAAGAGTGCCTGTATGCAGAATTCATCGGTGCTGGTCTTGGGGAACAGAAATGGCAGGGTGCAACTGATTCGCTTGCTAACCGCATCGGTCAGTGATCTGTGAAATCCCCCCGTCGGTTGATTGGCAGAACGGCAATCCTCCGAGATCGGTGGCCTGCTGTGACGCGTTCGCAAACAAGCCCGCTCCCACATTGAAATTCGATCCCCTGTGGGAGCGAGCCTGCTCGCGAAGACTGACTTCCAGACACTGAAAAACATCGATTCAAACGATCATCCAGCAGCCACTGTATTCTTCTCAAACACCCCGCCAAACTGAATCAACACCACTCCGGCAATCAACAACAGCGCGCCCGATACCCGCGATACCGTCAGTTGTTTTTCAATCAGCCCGAACCACCCGAAGTGATCCAGCGCCATCGACGCAATGACTTGCCCTGCCAACGCCAGCGCGACAAACCCTGAAGCGCCAAGCTTGGGCAACAACGCTACCGCCAACGCAACAAAACACACACCAAACGCACCACCGGCCCACATCCACAACGGCGCCTTGCTGATAAACGCCAACGACGGCAACGGCAAACGCAACGCCAGAATCACCGGCAGCAACACGATCACGCTGACCAGCAACGACGCCAATGTCGCCCACAACGGATGTCCCAGCCCACGCGCCAGATTGCTGTTGATCGCACTCTGAAACGGCACCACCGCCCCGGCAAACGCGGCCAGCACCAGCAAACCGGCCCACTGCAACGTACTCATGTTCATCACTCCAAGAGGTTTTGCTGGACTCTAGGGTATTCGTCGAGCAGATTTAAATTCCGTTTCGTCATCCAGTACATGCATCAGATGAATGATCTACGTCGTATCGACCTCAATCTGTTGGTGATCCTTGACGCCCTGCTCAGCGAGCAGCACGTCACCCGCGCCGCCGAGCGTTTGCACCTCAGTCAACCGGCGGTCAGCCATGCGCTGGCACGGTTGCGCGATCTGCTCGGCGATCCGCTGCTGGTGCGTGCCGGCTCGACGCTGGTGCCCACCGCGCGAGCGCTGGAACTGGTCGCGCCGCTGGCCGAAGCGTTGGCTCAGGTGCAATCGCTGCTGGCGCCGAACACCTTCGATCCGGCGAGTGCGCGCAGGACGTTTCGCGTGGCGATGTCGGACTACGGCGCAGCGATCATTCTGCCTACGCTGATCCGCACCCTGCGCCGGGAAGCGCCGGGGATCGACCTGCAAATCAGCCATGCCAGTCGCGAAGGCATGCTGGAAGGCGTGCTCAATGGCGATATCGATGTCGCCGCCGGCGTCTTCCCGGAAATGCCCCACGAACTGCGCAGCTCGGTACTGTTTGAAGAGCGCTACGTCTGCCTGCTGGATCGCCAGATGTTGCCGGGCAACGGTGTGCTGGATTTGCCGACCTACCTGTCACGTCCACATGTACTGCTGGAAATGCGCGGCAGCGGCACGCCGGAAATCGAGCGCGCATTGACGTCATTGCGTGAGCGTCGCCGCGTCGCGATCAGCCTGCCGCACTGGAACGTCGCGCCGCAGTTAATCAGTGGCACGGATCTGATTCTTACGGTGTCTTCACGCAGCGTGCGCGAGATTGATCAGCGCGAACTGATCGTGGTGTCGCCGCCGTTCGAGATTGCGCCATTCACGTTTGTGCTGGCGTGGCATAAGCGGCGGGGCGGGGATCAAGCGTTGAACTGGTTGAATCGGACGATTGAGGAGGGGATAGTGCGCGGCTGAAAAAGTACAAGGAGAAGGAAGTGACAATGAAGTCTGGCTGGATCGGATGTGCGGCATTGTGCGGGTGGTTGCTGGCGGGGCAGGCATTGGCCGATTGCACGCCACCCGCGGTGTCGGGAAACTGGGACTTTGGCCAGTGCAAGGATTGGCCTGCTTATCCAGGGCTGACCATCTCTTTGCTATTGAAGTTTGAGCCGGATCCAGTTGACACCGATGGCGATAAGATTGGCTCTTACGATTTGGGTTTATCCGTTTTATCAGCAGACGACCCAACCCCCATCGCCACTTACCATCAACCTGTTGCATTTTTTTCTGATGCGTTCGCGCTGGATAGCGTGCAGATCGACACCGCGCGCTACAAACTCACGCCTGAACTTCGTGCTTTTGGTATTCGGGCAAATTTCAAAGGCTCGTCTCGCGTTAATCCATTGGATGAAACCGTGCTGTCGCTCTATGTGAAAGAGGGAAGCAAACTGCGTCCTGTGTTGGATCGATTAGTGGTTTACCGCTTCAGTGGTGAATGGGACGGCAATTGCGCGGGAGAACGCGCGACCACTGTTCGCACCATCGAAATGGGTAAAACCAGCTCTCATGGTTTTGCCGACCTTGTCGTTAAATCAGTCACCACCGGTCTCGTCGGAGAAGGATCGCCTGACAATTGCGAAATGAAGACTACGAACGACAAGCCCGTGCTGACCACGCTCCGCTACGACGGAAAAGCGTACGTCCTGCCGCAAGAATTCAAAGGCCTTTAACCGGCCTGCTTAACCCGACTTTTATCAAGGAAGAACAATGCTCACGCCCACCAGACTCCTTATAGCCCTCAGTATTCTGGCCCTCGTTCCTCAAGCCCAGGCCGCTTGCCAGACCAAAGACTTCGACGGCAAATCCCTGTCGCGCTGCAAAGTCTGGCCGGCCGTGCAGAGCCAGGCGATTTCGGTTAAATCCACTTACCTTGCCGACGCCGGCGACGATGAGGCCGGGGTGTTCGATCTGGATCTGTCGATCGTCAATGCGAGCACTTACAACCCCATCGTCACTTACCGTAAACCGGGGGCTTACAACTCCGATGCCGTGCGCTTTGAGGATCTGCGCATCGACACTGCCCGTTATCGACTGGCGCCGGAGGTTCGGGCTTTCGGCTTGCGTTCAAAGTTCGCGCACAGTTCCCACGCCATTCCCTACGAGAAAACCGATCTGGCGCTGTATATTCGCGAAGGCAATGAGTTGCGTCCGGTGCTGGAGGGCTTGGTGGTTGCCAAGAGCAATGGCGAGTTCATGAATGATTGCGAAGGCTACACAAAGACGATTCGCCGAACCGTCGAGATCGGCTCTTCCAGTCATCATGGTCTGGCTGATTTGATCGTCACGACCAGCGGCAGCAAAATGAAAAACACCCAGTCGGGTAAAGAGTGCGTTTCCAATACCACACGTCTGAAGCAAAAACAGATCACCCTGACCTACGACGGCCAGCAATACATCGTCCCCGAAGACCTAAGAGGTTACTGACCGCATGCTCACCGGCCTCAACCACTTGACCCTCGCCGTCGGCGATTTGCAGCGCAGTCTGGCGTTCTATCGCGATGTGTTGCAGCTGCGCGTCGAAGCCACGTGGGACGCCGGCGCTTACCTGTCGCTGCCGGGGCTGTGGTTGTGTCTGTCGCTTGATCCGCTGCGTTCAAGCGAACCGTGCGCCGATTACACCCATTACGCTTTCAGCCTCAATGCAGCCGATTTCTCAACGTTCGTAGCAAGGCTAAAAGCGGCGAATGTGCAGGAATGGCGCGATAACCGCAGCGAAGGTGCGTCGTTCTACTTTCTCGATCCCGACGGCCACAAGCTGGAAATTCACGTCGGCGATCTCGCTTCGCGACTGGGGGCGTGTCGGCAAAAACCGTACGCCGGCATGCGTTTTTACGACGAGTCATGATCAGACACATTTGTCTGTTATAGACTGGCGGCCACGTGTTCTGGCGCTTGCAGGTTTTCCATGACTCCATCGTTGCTAATGGCCGTGCTGGCCTCGGGTTTCATTTATGGCATTACGCCCGGGCCGGGGGTGCTGGCGGTGTTCGGCATTGGTGCAGCCCACGGGCGACGGGCCGGGGCGGGGTTTCTTTGCGGGCACCTGCTCGGTGATGTGGTCTGGTGCAGCACGGCGCTGATCGCGATTGTCGGCGCCCGGGAAATCGGCAGCACCGCGTTTGATGTGCTCGGTGTGCTCAGCGGTTTGTACTTGTTCTGGCTCGGCTGGCGCGCGGTGCGCGCCCAGCGTCGCAACGGTGACGAGCCGCAGGGCGCGGCGCGCAATCCGTTCTGGCACGGCATTCTGTTCGGCTTGACCAATCCCAAGGCCTATCCGGTGGCGGTCGCGACCTTCACCGCGCTGTTGTCGAGCCGCGCCGAACTGCTCAACTGGTCGATGCTGCCGGCGTTGATTGCCCTGAGTTTCCTCGGCGGCCTGCTGGCCTACGCTATTCTGATTGGCGTGGTTGGCGCGCAACGGGTTCGCACGCTGTATCAGCGTCATGAGTTGCTTATCACCCGCTTGTGCGGCGTGATGTTTATCGGTTTTGCCATCAACGCGCTGGTGCATGCACTGCCGGGGCTGATGCCGAACAAGGCTTGAAAATGTGTGCAGGGAGGCGCAATAAAAAGGTCAGGGATGGTTGATCAGTGCTGCATTGTCCGGACACCCACGCTGAACCATGGAAAGCCGAAATTCCGCGCCGTTGGCGAGTTTTATCGATTTGTTGCTGGACGCCGTCTGCGCGGTCGACAAGCAGGGTCGCTTTGTTTTTGTCAGTGCCGCTTGTGAGCGTGTTTTCGGATATTCGCCTGAAGAGTTGATCGGCCGGCAAATGATCGAGCTGGTGCACCCGGCGGATCGGCAGCGCACTCTCGCAGCCGCAAACGAAATCATGGGCGGCGAACCCAAGCTCAACTTCGAAAACCGTTACCTGCGCAAGGACGGCAGCGTCGTGCATATCCTCTGGTCGGCGCGTTGGTCGGAAGTCGATCAACTGCGCATCGCCGTGGCGCGCGACATCACCGAGCGCAAACAGGCCGAATCGCGCCAGGCAGCGTTGTACGCGATTTCCGAAGCGGCGCATGCGGCGGAAGATCTGCTGGCGCTGTTCAAGCGTATTCATCTGATCATCGGCGAATGGCTGCCGGCGATGAATTTCTCCGTGGCGCTGTACGACGAGCACTGCGCACAACTGAATTTTCCTTATCACGTCGACGATCACGAATTGCAGCCCGAGCAACCGGGCACCGTCACCGGACGCCTGTGCGCGGAAGTTATCCGTAGCGGCCAGCCGATTCTTCTGACGCCGGACAGTGCAGATTCCCCAGCCGATTTCGCCGAACTGGTGGCCGGGCAGAACGCGCCTTGCTGGCTCGGTGTGCCGTTGAACTCGAAAAACGGCACCATCGGCGCCTTGATCGTCAAAAGCCTGCCCGGCGGCGAGCGCTACACCGAGCAAGACAAGGAACTGCTGCAATACGTTTGCGCCCAGGTCGCCACGGCCATCGAGCGTCAGCAATTGCACGCCCGCCTGCGACGTATGGCGCAGTACGACCAACTGACGCAGCTGCCCAATCGTGAATTGCTGCGCGATCGCTTGAAGGCTGCGTTGGCCAGCGCGCGCGAGCAATCCGGGCACATGGCCTTGTTGTATGTCGATCTGGACCGCTTCAAACAGGTCAATGACACCTTTGGTCACGCCGTCGGCGACATGCTCCTGCAAACCGTAGCCAATCGCCTCAAGGGCTGCGTGCGGGAAACCGATACCGTGGCCAGAATCGGCGGCGATGAATTTGTCGTGTTGCTGCACAGTGTCCAGGTCTCGGAAGATGCTGACGGCGTGGCGGAAAAAATCCGACAGGTGCTGGTGCAACCGATGCGTCTCGATGGCCACAACCTGCACATCGAACCAAGCATCGGCGTGGCCCGCTATCCAGAGCACGGCAGTGAAGAACAGCAACTGTTCCGCCATGCCGATCAGGCGATGTACGCCGCCAAACGCTTGAACCATCACGCGTTGAATAGTTGATCCGGGGCCGCCGTTCGTCGCAGCGACTGCAATTTTTCTAAACCTTTGCCGGCCAGAAAATTCTCAATCTAGGCGGGCACCTGCTCGCCACGATCATTACCAAGAGGTAGAGAATCATGCCTAACTCAAGAAACTCGAACTCGGGAAACTTCGCCAACGATCGAACGAAGGCCTCTGAAGCAGGTCGCAAAGGTGGGAAAACCACCACAACGACCGTCGACAAAGAGCCAAAACCAGACATGGGCCGCAAGCCCGCTCAGAAATCGAAGTAGTCGGTGAAGGTAGTTTTGATTGAGAGGCGGGGGCGTAAGCTCCCGCTTGAATTTTGCAAGTAAGGAGGGCGCGACCATGAGCCGAATGGCCACCCGTATACGCACCATGAGTTTTGCATCGCTATTGGGCCTCTGTGCCAGCAGCGCTTTTGCCCAGTCGCCCGCCGATTTCATCAACGATGCCTCGGCCAAAGGCATGGCCGACATCGAGGCCAGTCGTCTGGCCCACAGCAAGGCCGAATCGAAAGAGGTCAAGGACTACACCATCGTCGTCATCAACGACCGCACGACGGCCAACCAGCACCTGGCGAAAATCGCCAAGAAACTTGACCTGCCCGTCGCGCCTCGTGAAGAGCTGGCCGACAAGGCCAAGGAATTGATGCCGCAAGTGACCGACGGCGCCTCCTTTGATCAGGCCTACGCCGCCAGTCAGGTCAAAGCCACTGAAGAGGCCATCGAGCAGATTCAGCAGGAAGCGCAGACCACCGACGTGCCGGAGATCAAGGCGTTTGCTGACGAGACCTTGCCGAAACTGCAAAGCCATCTGGAGATGGCTCGCCAGTTGCAGGCCAGCCGCTAATCAAGAGCAAAAGATCGCAGCCTTCGGCAGTTCCTACTCAATCCCTGTAGGAGCTGCCGAAGGCTGCGATCTTTTGCTTTCAATCCTCAACACTCATTTAAATCCTGCTTCGACTTACTCTTCTCGCCCAATCCCTCAAGATTGAACACCTCACCCTCGCCCAGCGAGCGGTAGTGTCTGCGCAACGCCTCCAGCTGCTTCAAATCCAGCGCCTCCAGCCCGAGCATTGCGTTCTGCGCTTCTTTGGTCACCAACAGCAATTCATCGATTTTCAAATGAAGAATGTCGGTGTCGCGGTTCTGCGTGTTCTGAATCAGGAACACCATCAGGAAGGTGATGATGGTGGTCGAGGTGTTGATGATCAGTTGCCAGGTGTCGTTGTAGTCGAAGATCGGCCCGCTCAAACCCCACAACCCGATCAGGATCAACGCGCCCATGAAGGTCTTCGGACTACCGGCCCATAGAGCGAGCTTCTGGGAGATTTTTGCGAATTTCATAGCCGTGTTCCTTATTGGGGGAATGCTTGAAATTCAGACATTGGCGGCGTTATGAAAATTCTACTTACATCCATGCCCTTTCGATAAAAACACGGTCGCGCGAAGTCCGCCTGATAGCGAAACTTTCATTGTGTAGGTTTGTGGCTAGTATCAAGTGGCGATCAAATTGCCAGTAGCCCATTACACGGACAGACATCACGCAAGAGGCCACTCATGGAATTCTTCGAAAAGTTAGCCAGCCTAGCCGCCAAAGTTCGGTTGCAGAGCGCAGCAATCCAGACGGAAGAAGCAACGAAAAATGCATTCGTCATGCCATTTATCAGTACGGTGCTGGGCTACGACGTCTTTGACCCGACTGAGGTGACGCCAGAGTTTGTCTGTGACATCGGTACGAAGAAGGGCGAGAAAATTGATTACGCCATCATGAAGGAGGGCGAAGTACAGATTTTGATTGAGTGCAAAAAGATCGGTGAGCCTCTGCATATCAATCATGCCTCCCAGTTATTTCGTTACTTTCACGTCACCAGCGCTCGAATCTCCATCCTCACCAACGGTCAGGTCTACAGGTTTTTTACCGACCTGGATGCGCCGAACAAGATGGATGAAAAGCCATTTCTGGAGCTGGATCTTCTCGATATCGATGAGTATTCGGTTCCAGAGCTGATCAAACTGACGAAGTCGGCTTTTGATGTGGACTCGATCATCAACGCCGCTGGCGAATTGAAGTATGTCAGCCAAATCAAAAAGGTTATCGCTGCTCAGGTCAGCAAACCGGATGATGACTTCGTTAAGGTTTTTGCCTCTCGTGTTTACGACGGTGTGATCACTCAAAAAGTACGTGAGCAGTTTCATGAGCTGACGAGAAAAGCCGTTGTGCAGTTTTTGAATGACCAGATCAATGATCGCCTCAAATCGGCAATGAGTGGGGCTATTCAACCCGCGTTGACATCGTTGCCGTCCGCTTCTAGCGGCACTGATCCAGTAGATCCGAGGGATGAGTCAGACGACAAAGTCCTGACAACTCTGGAGGAACTTGAGGGCTATCACATCGTTCGTGCGCTAGTTCGGTCGGTGGTCGATGCCAAGCGAATCGTTCAGCGTGATACGCAGAGTTACTTCGGGATACTGCTGGATGACAACAATCGCAAACCAATCTGCCGGCTGCATTTCAATCGGTCACAGAAGTACATCGGTATATTTGATGAGGAAAAAAATGAGACCCGTCATCCGATCAGCTCTGTGGATGATATCTACGAGTATTCGGATCATCTGAAAAAAACGGTCGGCTATTACGACTGAAAATGAAACCGGCCTTGAGGGCCGGTTTTTTGTCGATTAGTTCGTGATTTTCAGTCCTAACGTCCAGTAGAAGTAACCCACCACTTCACACTGCTGATTGACCAGCATGAAACTCAGTTCGCATTGCACATCGCCAGGTTTCTTCGGCGTGCAGGTCCAATAGTGGTCGTCAGCTTTTCGACTGCCCAGCGTGGTCGGGTCGTCCGGGTTGGGCGCGGGCACCGTCAGGTTGGTATGAATTTGCAGGTTCGGTTCGGAAAGCACACCGCTGTCAGCCACGGTCATGCGGTACACAACCACACTGTGTTCGGCGATCAGGCTGACGGAGCGTCCACGAACGTGCAGGTCGCAGCCAGTTTCGACCGGGATTGTTATTGAGCTGTCATTTGTGACTATTTCTTTCGGGTTGTTACCCGTTGCGAAAAAGATAAAACCATCGGTAATGCTCGTCGGCGCGGCGGCGTCCAGACTTGGATTTGGGTAATGCTTCAGTACTGATTCGGCATCGACGATCAGCAACACGTTGTGTGCGCTGCTAACGCCGGATGAGGGCGACGGGATCGGTTCGCTGGTCATCATGGATTCCTTTCATGATGTTGGCACAAAACGACAGCCGCTTCGGTCAAGGCAACACTTCCTGTTCCGGCCGCAGCGGCAGCGGATCGGTTGAGCCCCTTGTCACCAAAGGGCTCGACACATCATCAGTTATGAATGGAGATGAACGGATCCCACGAACAGCAGCCGATGATCTGGCAGTTGCGATCGACGATCAGGAAGTGGAAGTGATAGGTCACGCGACCACAGTCGAGGGTTTCGGATGACCAATAGTGGTTGTCGACTTTCTGGCAGCTTGGTACGGATGGATTGCTCGTGTTGGGCACAGCAACGCACGCTGTGGCCTTGCGCGGCGAGGGCGGCGAGATCAGGTTCTCTCCGGCGTTGGGGACGAATTTGTAGAAAATTACCGCCTGTTCGAAGCTCTGCGACAGGCTGGTTTCACGCCAGCGGATCAGATCGCCGACCTGAGCCTTGAGATCCAGTTCGCCACCGGCCTGACCACTGACGACGTTGTCCTGATTGGTGACCATGTACACATGTTTCCAATCAATCAGCGTTGGGTTCTTCGGATCCTTGCTGATGTTTGGATACTTTTTCAGAATGGTTTCGGTGTCGATGGAAACCAGAATATCCGTCACTCGAGACATGGTGATGCTCCTTTTTCATAGTGAACGTCGGACTGCAATCCAGGCACGACGACGCTTGCTTGCCGTATGGCTTTTGCGAGCACACTACTGGGGGGAACCCACTGATCACGAGAAATGAACAGGCCGTGCTCCTTGCACGAAATCGACTGATTCGGGTTCCTTCCGATTGCCGCTCCTTGACTATAGGTATGATTTTTTAGCTGTCAAAATCGCTTTTGTCTGGCTCGACGGACGGTCACCTGATTTATTAGAACCAACCCATTGGCGATAAGCCGATGGGTTGGTCCGACACCCTTTGCAATTCAGTCGCTCTGGAACTGTTTGCTGTGCGGCCTGTATCGTGACGAACCGCTGGTATGTCCCGACAGGAGAACGCAATGAGTTGGTCCGCCAAACAATACGTCGCTTTCGAAGATGAACGCACCCGCCCGGCCCGCGATCTGCTCGCCGCGATTCCTACGCCTGAAGCGCGAACTGTGGTCGATATCGGTTGCGGTCCCGGCAACTCGACGGAGTTGCTGGTGCAGCGTTTTCCCGGGGCGAAGGTCAGCGGCCTGGACAGCTCGGCAGACATGATCGACGCGGCTCGCAAGCGCTTGCCGGATTTGCAGTTCGAGGTGGCCGAGATTGATCAGTGGGCTGATGCCGGGCCGTTCGATGTGATCTTCGCCAATGCCGTGTTGCAGTGGGTGCCGGATCACGCGACGTTGTTGCCGGCGTTGGCCAGCAAGTTGTCGGCCGGTGGCAGCCTGGCGATCCAGATGCCGGACAATCTCAATGAATCCTCACACCGCTTGATGCGTGAAGTCGCTGCTAATGGTCCGTGGGCGAGCAAGCTTTCCGGCGCTGCGGGGCAACGTACCGACATGGCCAGCGCCAGTGATTATTTCTCGATGCTGCGACCACACTGCGCGCGGGTCGATGTGTGGCGTACGACCTATCACCATCAGCTGTCCGGCGGGGCGGCGGGGGTGGTGGAGTGGTTCAAGGGGAGCGGGTTGATTCCGTTTTTGAGTCCGTTGAGCGAGGCGGAAAAGGCGCAGTATCTGGAGCAGTATCTGGCGGAGGTTGAGAAGGCTTATCCGGCATTGGCGGATGGCTCAGTGTTGTTGCCATTTCCACGGTTGTTTATCGTTGCGACGCGCTGAAATAAATTGGACCCCTCACCCCAGCCCTCTCCCGAGGGAGAGGGAGCCGATTGGTGTTGCTTGCAAAACCTGAGTTCGCCTCGATTTCGCACGTCGGCGTATCTCGTACTGGCGCTGCGGTCAGTCCCCTCTCCCTCTGGGAGAGGGTTAGGGTGAGGGCTCAGCGCTGCACCGCCACCAACATCATCATCGGCCGCTCTCGCTCTTCTGCCAGAGCCGGTTGCGTCGCCACTTCAGCATCGCTCGGCCCCCATTCATTGACATGTCGAATCGTGAATCCTGCATCGATCAGCGAATTGAGCAACGTCCCAACCGTACGATGCTGCTTGATCACGCCCTCAGCCAGCCAATTCGTAACCCGCTCACCCTCCAACTGATAGCTGTCCAGCGGCCAACGCTTGTTGCCTTCAGCGTCAATCAACCAACCCGGATTACGTGGCGCCATAAAGATCGGATGCTCAATGGAAAACACAAAATGCGAACCCGGTTTCAGCGCCGCGTACAGGTGCGCAAACAACCCCGGCAGATCCTTGATGTAATGCAGCGCTAGCGAACTGTAAGCCAGATCGAAACTGCAGGCGGGCAGGTCGAGCTGTTCCAGGTCGCCGCGCTCATAGCGAATATTCGCCGTCGTGGTGGTCTCCCGCGCCCGCTCCAGCATCTTTTCCGAGACATCCAGCCCCAAGACACTGGCCGCGCCATTCTCAATGGCCCAGCGACTGAACCAGCCATAACCGCAGCCCAGATCCACCACGTTCAGGCCATGCATTGAGGGCAACAGCGCCTTGAGCGCTGGCCACTCCGGCGCCGCGTCGAGGCCGCCGATGGAACGGTTCATCTGGCTGTAACCCTGGAAGAATTCGGGATCGTCGTAAATGTTTTGGGTCATGGTGAAGTGCTCTTTTGAGTTCGGTCGTCAGCGGCAATGTGGCCGCGATTGGAATCCCTCGAAAGTGATGGCGCGTATTCGTCGATGGCCGCGCAGGGGGAGGGTGGTGGTTGATGAGGAAATGCTAGTCGGTTGGGCGGGAGGTGAAAACCGGTGGCGTGTTGTGGATCTGTAATGTCGGGGAAATCGCTATTTGTTATCGCTTCATAAACATGTTCCGACTGAAGTGTTTAGAGGCGTGCGGTGTTACGTCCTGAAGCCTACAAATCCTTGCGCCGTTGCCTACCGCTACGCCAGAATCCGCCGGCTTGTGCGCTTGGGGGGCGGTCGGTAACTTGGTTCGCGTCACTGATTTCCAGTGATCGGGTTTAGTAGCCCGGAATCCCCCCTAAATGGCTGCACAAGTACCATTCAAACAGGCGAATGCTTGTACTCGATGGTGGCTGTGCGCATGGCGCCCTCGGGTGCGCCGGATTTAGGGTTTGGGGTCCGGTCTACTAACTTGCGCACAGCTGCCTCCCATCCGTTTAGTAGCGAGATTGGTTGCGGCCCCTATTGATAGGTACCAAGCCCATGTACAAAGTAACGCCAAATCCGCCGGAAACCGATCCGGCATCCCCCTACGAATCACCCAATTCCAAGAAATTCCACGAAGCCGCCGAACGCGCGCTCGACCACTACCTCAGCCCGACCGCGCAGATCATGGGTTCCACCCGCGAACCTGAACCGATGTACCTCGCCAACCCTGCCTATGACACCGAATCGTTGCTGGCCAACGCCAGCGAAACCCTCGGCTCGGCCACCACCATGCTCAACAACTTCGCCGCGCTGCTCGACACCTCGCACCGCAAGACTGCACTCGGCATCGCGCAGGTCGTCATGTTGGGGGAATTGGCGGTGAATCAGGCGCTGGATAAGGTTGTGCCGGCGGGTTAACCCTTTCGCTTCAAGAAGCCAAAGAAACCGGCCAATGAGTGCCGGTTTCTCGAGACGGCTACCTGGCAGCACGACTTCCGGCAAGTAGCCCGATGTTTTGGTCGATGCGTTGTTGAATGGTGCGCAAGGTTTCCTGGGTGATCACACCCGGATACAAACTTTCAGCCATGGCTGTGAATCGGCTAGCCACCTCGCAAAATCGGTCAATGATGTCGGCGGCCGTAGCTGCGTTTACTTCAGCCTCCACTGCAAGGTTGAGCAGGTGTTCTCTTCCAATTTCCAAGGCTTCACCCATCACGTCCATCTGGTGATAGCCTCCCGGCCCTTCGCAGAAAGTGACGTCATAGGCCGGCGCTAATTTCCAGTCTCCGCCAGGCGACATGATGTAAGCAAAGTTCTTCGGATGGTCGTCTCGGTTATTGAATGCGACATTGAAGACGACCCGCTCAAACGCTACGGCTTTCTCTCGTACGTCATTGCTGCACTTATGAGTCGCACGCAAGAAGTTGACGTAGTCCAGCGCCCCTGGGGATCTGAAGTCCGCACCGGTAAAGGCTGCAAGACTCTGCATGGGCACCCGCAAGTCGTTTTGTCGGTCAAAGCGTTTGGTGGCAAAAGCGGCCATTCCTTCAGACAGGCTGAAATAACGAGTGTCAGGGGTTTGGATACCGCACAAGCGTAAACATTCGGCATAGACCATTTCGATGGCGCACACCTCGGGATGTTCTTGCTGAGCCGGAAACTTCACCAACCAGGCTTCGAAACCGGGAGTGGCAGCCGTAGTAAAGGCGTCAGTGTGCGGATCGCGATACACCAGCGCTTTTGGTCGGGCGCCTTGTGGAGAACCTCCGACCAGTAGCAGCTTCTGGAGAAACTCTCCACCTTTACCTTTGAGTACTTCCTGCACTTCGGACGCGAGCAACTCGATGGGAACATGCATTTGCGGTTCCAGCGCCTCGGGTGCAACAGGTTCAAACGACATGGCCCCCATGGCATTGTTGCCAATGTAGGCTAGCCGCTCCAAGGGGCCTATGCGCGCGGGGTTGAGGCCTCGACGTTTGAACAATCGGTCCATCAGCAACATGCCCCAGCCATCTGGCAGCGAGTCATAAACCGGCCCAGGCAGTCCCAACTGATGTGACGGGAAATCCCGGTTTAACCTGGCTCCCTGTAATGGAAGCCTCAAGGAGGAGAGTTCCAGCCCTCTGTTTTTTGCCTCATCGCTGTACTCAAACATGACCTGCGGGCGACCGGTCAGGGCTTTCGTCGAAGCAAGTGTGCCCCACCGCCAACGTTCACCCCAGCCCTCGTAGTAGACGTCCACTTGTTCAAGCATTGTCGGCTTTCCTTTTGATGCGATGACGCTTGGCCGTTTTTTCGTAGCGAATGATATCGTCTAGAGTTTCCAGCCTTGGCAGAAACAACCCTTCGAGTTCCTTTTCGCGCCCGAGAACCATTGCCACTCGCACCATGTTGTCGAAACTCACATTACGACCGGCTTCAAGGTTTGACACCGTATTCGTCGCAATGCCCGCGCGAGCGGCCACGTCTGCCTGTGTCATCTCCAAAGCCAATCGTTCTGTGCGCAGGCGGTGGCAAATCCGTTTGACGATCTCGCTTGCGGTGGTGAGGCTTAAATCCAGCATGTCGTGTGTACCGTCGGCGTTCAGTTTTGATTCTCAGTAGGCAATATACTGTGGATTAAACCTGAAAATATCCTTTAACTCACAAGAAAATGTAATTAGGTTTAATGGGTAGGATAGGCCAGCACGGGTTGACGCGCCAAGGTTCAACCCTGCTGCAAAACTTTCAGAGCCGCCGACGCCAGAAAGCCCGAGCGGCTTTTCTCTTCCGGGTGATGCAACACATACTCATCAATGCGATTGAGCAAATGGCCCGGCAGGGTGATGTTGAGCTTTTGGGCTTTGCCCAAATACTTGAGCACATCGATATCCACCACGGCCCATGCACAACCGGCGTATTTCGGGTTGGCCACGTGCAGGCTCAGTTTGCTGGCCGCTGGAATGGGGGCGTCGTCGTCCGCCAGAATCTCGAAATGACCTTCGATGGCTTCGCGAGCCATGGCGACGGCATCGTCCAGATCCTCTCCGGCGGAAAAGCATCCAGGAATGTCCGGGACTTCTACACCCCAGGCGTGATGGTCATCGCCAATTGAAATCGCAATCGGGTAGAGCATATTCGTTGTCCTCCATGGCGCAACTGACTCAGAGAGTCAAAGCAGCGCCTGCTGCAAAATACTGATGGCCGTTTTCTTCAGCAGATCCTTTTTTGGATGTGGCACGGTGACCAGTCCTGGTTTGCTCGGGTGCTTGAAGTGATGGTGACTTCCTTTGATCCTTACCAGATACCAACCGTCTGCGACGAGTTGGCCGATTAAAAAACGGCTATTCACAACACCTCCCTGTGGTGTGCTTGGTGGGTACTATACCCATTGAACTAATATGATCAACACTATAACCACCGGTCGGTAGTGGTCCTCTGACGGGCGGGGTCGCTTAGCGCAGTCTAGATAAGGCAGAAGCGATGGTGAGGTGGGTGTGTTACCGGGTTTTGCTTATGTTCATGTGGCGATCTTCCGCTGCAAAATAATGGAACACATCTTTTTCTGACGTCACTGCTCGGGCTGCTAACGTTGAACTCTAATGGGCGAAGGTCATGGACCCTCAACGAGCCTGTTGAAAGGAAATCACCTCTTGATATAGCCAGCGTAGTTATGCATGGAATTTGCCCATGTGATCGTCAGAAGGGAGTGAAACGGATGTCGACTCTAAAATTCAGCTATAGAGATGCAAAGGGCGATTTAAGTCAGCGGGAGTTGATTCAATGGTCAGAGAATTCGGTTTACATTCAAGGACGATCGGCCAGCGATACCTTTCCTAAAACCTATCGCAAGGATCGCATCATCGAAGTATTGCTTGGGGCTGAGCTGCTCTTAAAGGAGGCCGCTCCTCCTTCTCCGAGGCTTCAGCACGATCGAAAGCCACCGGCGCTCGTTGCTTCAGAAGCCGCTTCGCAAACGCCTGATCCGAAAATGTCACCGGGTAGGATCAATCAAATTCTTTTCACTGGGTTCGCAGCTGCACAACGGGCTGAGCTTGAGCAAAAGGCAGTGGAATATGGGTTGAAGGTCATGAGTACGGCAGGCAAGACGCTGACGTTTCTTTGTTATGGTGAAAATGCGGGGCCAACCAAAGTTTCCAAGGCACTTGAGGCTGGAGCTTTCATCATCAACTCAGAGCAATTCTTGAATCTGATCACAACGGGAGAAATCCCCTGAAGTCATCACTTCGCTCAGCCTGCGCATTGAAACTGCACCAACCGCCGAATGCTTGTTACATGCAGCCAGCATCACCTCATTCTGCTTCTTGGTAGCTGCGGTCAGCACTTCACGGTAAACACGCTTTTTTTCATGGGATTTCGCATTACGGATGAAGTCTGCGAATGGGCTTGCGTACTCCCCTTCGAATTCGATTGTCATGGAATTGCCCCGTCATAGATCCCGAGCATGGGCACCATTTCGTGCCTCGCACGCTTCTCAAGGATTGTCGTTAGAGAGAACAAAAGCGTACAGGGGGAGAGCGCATCTTCAACTAGCGGAGTGTTTCTGAAAGGTTCCGAACTGCCCCATTTGGCCAACCTCAAATCCCAGCCACAAAAAAACCGGCCCTATAGGCCGGTTTTTTCTATCGCTGCATCCCCCGTCAAAAAAAACAACGTGAGACAAAAATTGAGTGGAGCGGGTAGAGGGAATCGAACCCTCGTCGGAAGCTTGGGAAGCTACTGTTCTACCATTAAACTATACCCGCTCAGAGCGGCTGACTTTGTACCAGACTCGGCCACGGATTTGAAGTTTTTCTTTTACTCATGAACGCTTTAAATCACTGAAAACGGTCAATCGCGGGCGAGCACTGCGGTGCGTAAAGCAAAATCCCAACCCCACAGCCTCGCTCGCGACGACACCCTTTCAAATAGCCAATGCATGTTGATCCTGAACAAACGAGTAACGCGTTCGGCTGGTCTGCTGTGCCGGTTTCAGAAAGCCGAGCAGGGCGTTCTGGCTGTCGCGGCACGCGGCCTTGTGTTCCATGTCGAGGAAGTGCCCGGTGGCTTGTAGCGTGGTAAACGTGCTCTGCGCCACGTGGTTGCCGAACAGGCGGGCGTCTTCGGCAGCGGTGTATTCGTCCCATTCGCCGTTTAGAAACAGCACTGGCACGTTGATCTTTTTCGCTGCGTTCAGATAGCACTGCCGATCACTGTGCAGTACGTCGCTGATGTGGAAGTGCATCTGCCCGTATTCGTGCTCGGCCAGGCTGCTGACGTGGCGATAGTTGAAGCGTTTGAACAGTGACGGCAGGTGTTTGCCAATGGTGCTGTTGACCAGATGGCCGACGCGGTCGCCGTCGCGCTGGCCGAGGTAGTCGACGCCACGTTCGAGGTAATCGAGCATGTGCGCGTTGATCACTGGCGAGAACGAGCTGATCACCGCTCGTTCAATGCGCCGTGGCTGGTGGGCGAGGGCGACCAGGGTCGCAGCGCCGCCCCAGGAAAACGACAGCACGTGTTCGGCGGCGAAGTGGTCGATCAGCTCGAGCAGAATCTGCCCTTCGACGTCCTTGGTCAGATGTTTCTCGTGGCGATTGTGGGCTTTTGACCGGCCCGCGTAGGGCTGGTCGTAGCAGACCACGTTGAATTGCGGGTGCAGGTTTTTCACAGTCTGTGCAAACGACGCAGTCGTGGCCATCGAGCCGTTGACCAGGATGATGGTCTTTTCTGCGGCGTCTG
>Ga0163161_10000521_pt1 | contig 31378 bp, 32 predicted proteins | sample S45metaG_FD_129847 | JGI IMG/M metagenome (GOLD analysis project Ga0163161, IMG submission 129847) | Switchgrass rhizosphere microbial communities from Kellogg Biological Station, Michigan, USA - S4-5 metaG | ecosystem: Host-associated > Plants > Roots > Rhizosphere > Soil | place: USA... | reverse complement strand
GCGGCCTGCTCGGCGGCGACGGCGGTCTCCTCGGCGGCGTACTCGGTGAAAACGGCATCGTCGGCGGCCTGCTCGGCGGCGACGGCGGTCTCCTCGGCGGCGTGCTCGGTGACAACGGCATCGTCGGTGGCCTGCTCGGCGGCGACGGCGGTCTCCTCGGCGGCGTGCTCGGTGACAACGGCATCGTCGGCGGCCTGCTCGGCGGCGACGGCGGTCTCCTCGGCAGCGTACTCGGACAAGACGGCCTCGTCGGCAATCTGCTCGGCGGCCTGCTGGGCGGCAACGGCCCGGCGGCCAACATCCTGGAGCCGGTCTCGTCGCTCACCGATGCCATCGAGCCGATCGCAGCCAACGTGACGCACGCGGTGTCCGGTGCCACCGCGCCCGTGACCGACATCCTGGCCGGCGCAGGCTCGGCACTCGCGCCCGTGACCACCGTGGTGGAAGGCGTCGGGCAGGCGGTCACCCCGCTGGTGACCGAGGTCGTGACCCCGATCACCAGCCTGGTCGATCACACGGTGTCGCCGGTGACGAACATCCTGCACGGCCTGCTGGGCTGATACAGCCGCCGCGCCGAAGCGGACGGCATGACGCAAGCAAGGAGGGACCGGCAACGGTCCCTCTTTTTTCGTCCCGGCTTCATCAAGCCCGTGCCATCGCGCCGGCTGAAGGGCCCTCATAGAATCGCCGGCTCGGTAACCCCTGGGGCCACGGTCGATCCCCGGATCGACCGCCAAAAGACAACAGGCCCGCCCGGAGACACACCCGCCATGGACCGCTGGACCGAAATCGCCCTGCTCGTGCAGATCGCCGATGCCGGCAGCCTGAGCCGCGCGGCCGAGGCGCTGGGCCTCTCGAACGCCGCCGCGAGCCGCCACTTGAGCGCGCTCGAAGCCCGGCTCGGCGCGCGGCTGGTGGAGCGCAACACGCGGCGCCTCTATCTCACCGACACCGGCCGCGAATTCTGCGTGCGCGCCAAGACCATCCTGGCCGACCTGGCCGATGCCGAATCGACAGTGAACGCCACGGCGCTCAACCCGACCGGCGTGCTGCGCGTCACCGCCTCGCTCTCGTTCTCGATCCACCACATCGCGCCGCTGCTGCGCGAATACACGCAGCGCTACCCGGGCGTGACGGTGCATGTGGAAGCGGCCAACCGCTACTTCGACCTGATCGACAACAACATCGACGTGGCGATCCGCACGCGCGAATACGAGCCCGATTCGAACGTCACGATCCGCCGGCTGGGCGAGACGCGGCGCATTCTGGCGGCCTCGCCGCGCTACTTCGCGCAGCACGGTTTTCCGAAGACGCTGGACGACCTGAAGCAGCACAAGCTCCTGATCTACACCCACGCCAACAACCCGAACGAGCTGCGCTTCACCCGCAAGGGCGAAACGCACACGGTGTCGATCGCCGGCCTGCTCGAATCGAACGACGGCCAGGTGCTGCGCGCCGCCGCGCTCGACGGCATGGGCATCCTGGTGCAGCCGACCTACATCGTCTATGACGACATCGTGGCCGGCCGCCTCGTGCCCACGCTGGACGACTGGGACCTGCCGCACCTGACGATCAACCTGGCCTACCCGAGCCGCAAGCACCTGTCGGCAAAGGTGCGCAGCTTCATCGATTTCATGGCGGCCCACTTCCAGAAGATGGACTACGAGCGCAAGTGGACCAGCCACTTCGGCGCCCACTGACCGGGCCTTTCACCCAAAGATGTGCGTTTACGCACATCCCGCTTTCAGGCAGATCCGCACACTGGAACCGCAACCGCCGCACTCCGCGGCGGACCCTTCCTTTTTCAAGCTCCAAGGATCTGCCGTGACCACAACCGCCAACACCTCGCGTGCGCCGCTCGCATCGTCGTCGCTCTCATCGCCCTCTCCCGCCGCGCTGGACGATGCCGGCAAGCTGCTGCTGCGCGTGACCATCGGCGTGCTCGTGCTGCTGCACGGCATCTTCAAGCTGTCGGCCGGCGTCGGCTTCATCGGCGGCATGCTGGCCAAGGCGGGGCTTCCGGGCAGCATCGCCTATCTCGTCTACGTGGGTGAAATCGTCGCGCCGCTGCTGCTGCTGGCCGGCTTCTGGACCCGCGCTGCCGCCGGCGTGATCGTCATCAACATGCTCGTGGCCTTCGGCCTGGTGCACATGGCCGACCTGTTCTCGCTCACCAAGCAAGGCGGCTGGGCGCTGGAACTGCAGGGCCTGTACCTGTTCGGCGCGCTGACCGTGGTGCTGCTGGGCGCGGGCCGCTTCAGCGTTGGCGGAACGAACGGCCGCTGGAACTGATCCGGAAACTCGTCCTCAATCGCCGCGCACCTGCGAGACCATCAGTTCCAGGCGGGCGGCGTCGGCCACCAGCAGCGCCTTGCCGTCCTTGCGCAGCACGCCGCTGCGCACCAGCACATTGAGCTCGCGCGTGACTTGCTCGCGGTTCGTGCTGATCTGGCTGGCCAGCGCCGCATGCTTGGGGGCCGGGTCCAGCCGGGCCTCGTTGCCTTCGACGCCGGCGGCGCGCGCAAGGCGCAGCAGCTCGGCATGCAGCCGGTTCTGCACGCCGAGGGTGCTCAGGTCGATCACGCGCTCGGAGAGCTGGCGCACGAGTGACGCCAGCCGCTGCATCACGCGCTCGGCCACCAGCGGCTCGTCGCGCAACAGGGCCATGAAGGCGGAGCGGTCGAGGCTGGCGACCACGCTGGGCTCCAGCGTCACCACGTCGGCGGAACGCGGGCCGCCGTCGATGGCGGCGATGTCGCCGAAGTACTGGCCGGCTTCGGCATCGCGGAAGGTGACCTGCCGGCCATTGGCCGAATAGGTCGTCACCCGCACCCGGCCCGAGACCAGCAGGAACACCTCGCCCTGCTGCTCGGCGCGCAGCAGCAGCGGCTTGCCGGCCTCCACGCTGTGCCACAGGCACTGCTGGGCGAGCAGGTCCAGGCGCTGGTCGGAGAGGCCATCGAGCAGCGCGATCTGGCGCAGCGCGAGGCTGGAGCGGGGGGTGGTGGGTGGTTCGGTTGTGGCCATGCCGGTCGATCGAGGCGTCTGAGGCGCGCGCATTATGCTCGGGTGCCGCTTCGAACCCGTTCATGGACAGACGTTCCCCGCCACCCCCTTCTTTCCCTTTTTCGCTGAGACCGCCGACACGGCGCAATCTCCGCTGGGCGAGCGGGCTGGTGCTGATGGGCTACGTGACGGTTCACCTGCTGAACCATTCGCTGGGCATCTATTCCTTCGACCTTGCCGAGAGCGTGCTGCGGGTAGCACAGGCGTTCTGGCACAGCCTGCCGGGCACGGTGCTGCTGTACGGTGCCGCCTTCACGCACCTGGCGCTGGCGGTGGTCGCGCTGTGGGAGCGGCGCACCTTGCGCATGCCGCCGCTGGAGGGTCTGCGCGTGTTGCTGGGCTTTGCGCTGCCGCTGCTCATCGCCACCCACCTGACAGCCATACGCGGTGCCTACGAGGCCTACGGGGTCAATGGCTCCTACGTTCGCGTGGTGTGGGGCCTGTGGAGCTGGCAGGGCGCGGCCGCGCAACTCGGGATGATGGCCGCGGCCTGGACGCACGGCTGCCTCGGCCTGCATTTCGCGCTGCGGGCGAAGCCGACCTACCGGCGCTTCTCGTACCTGCTGCTGGCCTTTGCGGTGGTGCTGCCGCTCACGGCCGCGATGGGCTTCGTCTCCATTGGCCGCGAGTTCCAGTGGACCGGCGTGCCTACCGTGCCGGTGCCTACGGCTGCGCAGGCGCAATCCCTCGGTGAAGCCGAACAGAGCCTCAAGTGGCTCTACGTACTGGCGCTGCTTGCGCTGCTCTCGGCGCGCTGGGGACGCAACTGGTTTGCGCGCCTCTCGCGCGAGCCCTCCATCGCGCTGCGCTACCCCGGCCGCACGGTGCAGGTGCCGCGCGGCTGGAGCGTGCTGGAGGCGAGCCGTTCGCACGGCATTGCGCACGTGTCGATCTGCGGCGGCCGCGCGCGCTGCTCCACCTGCCGCGTGCGCGTGGTCGGCGCGCCCGAACACATCGGCGAGCCGGGCCGCGATGAACAACGCACGCTCGAGCGCGTGCGCGCGCCTGCCGACGTGCGCCTGGCCTGCCAGTTGCGCCCGCATGGCGACATCGAGGTCACGCCGCTCTTCGCGCCATTGCCCAACGAAGGCCGTCCCGCACCGGTCGGCAACTTCGGGCGCGAGCGCGACGTGGCCGTCTTGTTCGTTGACCTGCGCCGCTGGTCGGGCCTCTCGGAGCGGCAGTGGCCCTTCGACCTTGCCTATGTGCTCGACCGCTACTTCGCCACCGTCGGCGCGGCCGTGCGCGAGAGCGGCGGCGTGCCCAACCAGTTCATCGGCGACAGCGTGATGGCGATCTTCGGACTCGACTGCGACCTGCCCACTGCGTGCAAGCAGGCGCTGCGCGCGACCACCCTCATCGCTCAACGCATGGACGCATGGAGCGAGGGCTTCGAGGCGCAATTCGGGCAGCGCCTGGATTTCGGCATGGGCCTGCATGCGGGGCGCGCGGCAGTCGGCGAAGTGGGTTACCTGGAGACCACCACCTTCACCGCCATCGGCGAAGTGGTGAACACCGCGAGCCGCCTGCAGGACCATTCGAAGACGGCCGCATCGCGCCTGGTCGTCTCGCTGTTCGCGGCGCAACAGGCCGGCGTTGCGGACACGCTGGGCGCGTGCGAAACCCTCACCGTGCGAGGCCGCTCCGAGCCGCTTCAAGTGCTGTATCCGCAGACTGAAGTTCTTCCTGCGTAGTTGACGAAAGCGGTGCGCAAACGCACAGCGTGAACCACGTTGCGGTTTCACACTGCATCTCGTGGCAACGACGAATGTCCGCCGTCCACACAGCATTCATCCGAAGGGACTTTCATCATGAACACCAAGCAACTCATCGCTCTTTCCGCCGCCGCATTCGCCATGCTGGGCGCAGCGGGTGTCGCACACGCCGAAACCTACGAAGGCGTGCACGCGGTCACCTCGGGCGCCGCCCGCGCCGATGTGCAGGCCGAAGCCGTGGCGGCCGCGCGCAGCGGCAACATCTATTCGGACGCTGCCGCCGAAGGCGTGGCAATCTCCAACTCGACGCGCGACCGCAGCAGCGTTCGCGAGGAAGCCGTTGCCACCGCGCACGACCCTCTGCAAAGCCTGGACAAGCGTGCCTTCTATCGCGACCAGGTTCCTTCGGCCTACAAGAAGCCTGCCGTGTCGTTCACCCGCCAAGCCGGCCTGTAAGCGAGAACTTGCCTGCGGCCCGGCTCAGGGCCGCGCACCTTCCCACGCGTTCTGCAGCAAGGCACGAATCGCATCGTGCGCCAGCGGGCGCGGATTGGGATACTGGTTCTGCAGCGCATGTGCGCAGGCCACATCGAGGTCCGATTCCTTCATGCCGATGTCGCGCAATGCGACCGGCGCGCCGTTGTCGCGTGCGAGGTCGAACACGGCCTGCGCCGCGTTGCTTCCACCCAGCGCCTTCGCGATGCGCGCCATGGCTTCGGGAGCGGCAGCGGCGTTGTAGGCCAGCGCATGCGGCAGCACGATGGTGTGCGTCTCGGCATGCGGCAGGTTGAAGCTGCCCCCGAGCGTGTGGCACAGCTTGTGGTGCAGCGCCATGCCGACGTTGCCGAGCACGGTGCCGCAGAGCCAGGCGCCGTAGAGCGCATCGCTGCGCGCGGCCGCGTCCTCTGCAAAGGCGCGGATCGCGGGCAACGCACGGCCCAGCGCGGCGATGCCCTCTTGCGCCATCAGATCCATGATCGGATTCGCATCGGTGGCGTAGAGCCCTTCGGCCGCATGCGCGATGGCGTTGATGCCGCTCGTCACGCTCATACCCACGGGCAGGGTCGACGAGAGCTCGGGGTCGTAGATCACGGTGCGCGGCAGCACCTTGAAGTCCTTGCCGGTCTTCTTCATGCCGGCTTCGGTGATGCCGTAGATCGGCGTCATCTCGGAGCCCGCGTAGGTGGTCGGTATCGCGAGGATCGGCAGGCCCGAATCGAGCGCGATGGCTTTGCCGAGGCCGGTGGTCGAGCCGCCGCCGATGGCCACGGCGCAGTCGGCGCCCAGGCGCTGGGCCACTTCTCTCGCTTCGCGCGCGGTCTCGATGGGCACGTGCATCACGGCCCGGTCGAACACGCCGACCGCATGCGCGCCCAGCATGTCGGCGATGCGCTCGGCCTGCGGGCGCTGCTCGGACGTGCAGAGCACCAGTGCGCGGCGCGCGCCGAACGCATCGATCTCGCGCGCCAGGTGCTGCAGCGAACCCGCACCGAAGACCACGCGCTGGGGCACGCTGTTGTAGACGAAGGATTGGACAGGCATCGCTCGATCTTTTGAGAAAGGGTGCGGGCGAGTGTCTGCGCGCCCCGCGAGGCATTCAACCATGCGGGTGGAAAGGAGTTTTCCATCCCGACCCGCTGTTGCGCACATCCATCACCAGGGCAGGCCCCAGCCGCATAGGCTTTCAGGCCGGCGAGACCTGCACCGTCGAGGCCGCGCGGCTCTCGATGATCGCGAAGCGCACCGGCAGGAAGCGCTCGATCACTGCGCAGTTGGTGCGCGTGTGCTCCGTCACCTCGCTGCAGGTGAATGCGGCGGGCTTGCGGCTCTGCCACGCAGCCAGCGCCAGCAGCAACGCGAGCTGGTCAGCGAGATGCGGACCAACAGCGGCCTCGCTCTTCTGGAACGAACGAAGCTCCTTCACCAGCCCATGTGCCACCTGCTCGGCACTGAGCGTCTTTTCTCCGAAGGCCGTGAACACCTCGGTGACGTGCTCATAGGTCAGCATGGCCATCAGCGCATTGCCCGGGCCCTCGTTCTGCCGCGCCGTACCGAAGCGCAGTTGCTCGCCGGACCATCCCATCGCGCCACCCAGCGTGTCGAGCTCGCGCGTCGGCACATGGCGCGGCAGGCCGGGCGCCAGGCATTCCGCGTAGCTCGACTGCTGTGCGCCGCGCGCCATCAGGTCGAAAGTCTGCAGCGCGCCCGCAGCGGGCACGATGGTCGCCTCGACCTCGCCACCGCCAGCCGGGTAGAAGCCGCAGCGGCGCAGCGTCAGTTGCAGGTCGGCACCGAGACGTCGCACCAGCGGCGCGAAGGCACGCTCCAGAAAATGGAACGGCGGCGCCATCGGGTTGTGCGTGCCACCGCTCAGATGCACCGTGCTCGGCGCGCCTGCCAGCAGCAGCGGTGGGAGCACGGTCTGCAACACCAGCATGCAGCTTCCTGCGCTGGCGATCGCAAAGCGGTAGTCGCCCGCGCGCACCGGGCCGGGCATGAAGCGCAGCGATTGGGAGCCGAGCTCGGCACCTTCCACCTGCGCGCCGCTGATCTCGGCCGCCGCCTTCACGCACGCAAGGTGCTGGCGCATCAAGCCGGGCTTGGCGCGGCCTGCGCGGATTTTCTCGATGGCGAGCGGCTGGCCCGTCGCCACCGACAGCGCGAGGCTGGTGCGCAGGATCTGGCCGCCGCCCTCGCCTTGGGAACCGTCGAGCTCGATCATGCGCGGCCTCCTTCCTGTGCGGTGGACGGCGCGGGCGCATCGAAGCGCAGCACCGTCTCGCAAAGAAACGCATCGAGCCCCGCCTCTTCAGCTTGCGGCAGCGGCGTGATCGGCTCCGCGGCATTGGCCGCCAGCTCGGCTTCGATGAACGCGTGGATGCCGGGCCAGCGCGGGCTGGTCGCGGCTTCGCCGGCGCGCATCTTCACTTCGAGCAGCGCGTTGATCTCGTCGATCAGCGCAGCGTCGCGCACCGCGTCGAGCGTGTGCTGCGCCAGATCGGCGAAGCGCATCGGCGGCACGCCGGCCTGCGTGCGTATCCAGCGCGCGGCCAGCAGCGGGCGCAGCACGTAGAGATATTTCTTGTAGCGCACCTCGTCGGCCTGCAGATGCTCGCGGAAGTTCTTCTTCGCCATCGAGCTGTAGTGGTGCCAGGCGCGTGCGTTGGAAAACACCGCCTCCGACAGCGCACGGAAACGCGGCATCGCCACCGCGTCGTCGCGGTACACGATGGGCGAGCGCAGCCACTCGAGCAGCGTCGGGTTCGACTCGCGCATGAGGCCCAGCGCCTTGCGCAGGTCCCAGCCGTTGATGTCGAGGTCGCCGCTGATCGGCACCTCGATCACGTCGCGCCGCGGCGTCACGGTGAGATACCACGGCAGGCGGTTCACGTAGATGAAGCGCACGTCGTAGTCGCTGTCGGGCGAGGCAAAGCCCCAGCCGCGGCTGCCGGATTCGCAGGCGAAGAGGACGGTGACGTCGTGGCGCGCTTCGATGGCGCGCAGGTTGGCCATGATCTCCTCGCGCATGGCGGGTTCGATCGGGTGGGCGGAGCGGAGGAATTCCTTTTGTTCTTCTTTCTGCATGATTCGAAATCTCGTTGTTGTTTGTCGTTTTGTCGGTCGCTCAGTCAATCGTTCAGTCTGTCTGGCTTGCTATCGCGACGGCCAATGTGCGTCGGCGTGGATTCCACACGGTAAAGCACCAGATGCCCCACCACTCCTTGCCGGCGTCGAAGTAATCGCTCCAGGTGCTGCGTTCGGGTTCGCGCTCCGGGTCGCCGACCCAATCGAGCACGACGACGCCATCGCCCGGCAACAGTCCCGTGCATCGGCAGAAGCGCGGAAACAGCTCCGCCCGTTCGGCTTCGTCGGCAACATGCAGCGTGTAAGGCGGATCGCCAAAAGCCTGGCAAAACCATTCGAACCACGAGACCTCTGCGAGATCGCGTGTGTACACGACGCGGTGCAGCGGCGCGAAGCTTTCGGCGGCAATCACCGCCGACGCATCGAGCGGCGTGGCGCGCGCGGCGTCGACATCGAACGCAAGGCTCGTGCTCAGCTTTGCAGCAAGCGAAGGATCGCGCGCGATCACGTCCTGCCGGTAGCGCTCGGCGAACGCGGCGATGTCATCGCACAGGAGGCGCAGTGCCGCGCGATGGTGCGCTTCCCCCACGTTGTCGACATCGGCAGCGACACCATATACAGCGAACTCGAAACCCGAGCCGACGCTCTGCAATGTTTCGCGCAATGCGACCACATCCGCCTCTTCGCGCGAAGGAAGCGGAACTTCCCAATGCGAAGACGTGCTCATGCCACCTCCGGCGGGAAGTGCCGCGTCCACAGCCGCACATCCTTGCACGCATGCGTACGCACGATGCCCATCTGCGTGGGCGATGGCGCCCGACCGATGCAGTGCATCAGCGCCAGGAGACGCAGCAGGCGATCCGCATCACCGTCGCGGCGCGCGAACTCTTCCTTGGCGAAAGCTGCTATCCGATCGGCCGGAATCGCGCTCAAGAATTCTCGCCAGCTCCACGGACCTCCGTGGCCGCGCAGGCAAACCTCGATCGCCCAGCCATCGTCCTCTGGATGACGCAAGCATCCCGCCAACGCCTTCACTGCCGCGCCAGCACCTTCGATCCGCCAGAGATCCCACCGAGACCGGGGCGCATCGACGAAAGCGCACAGGCGCGCGATGTCGGCGGCCGTACCCCAGCGACCCAGCGCAGCAATGGCCAGCACGCGCAGGCTCCACCACTTGCTTTCCAGAGCGGCGTCCGCCTCGGCACGCGATGCCTCTGTCGGTGCGGAACCGGCAAGGCCGCGCAGCCGCTCGGACATTTCGCCGAGCCGATTCGCTCCCTCGCCTTTGCGGGATGGGGCCAACCCCGCACGGCGTGCACGCCGGCACGCGAGGCAGCGCACCGCGCGGCTCTCGATGCTTCCATGCACGATCTCGTACCACCACTTCTGTTGCCTGGCAGTCCAGACTTCCTCTGCACCGCAATCGCGGCAGGAGAAGGCGCGGTCGAGGTAGTGACCGGGCAACGGCCCGTACGTGTTGTTGTAGAGACCCAGCACGCCGAGGTCGGCCGGCTCCATGCCGGTCGCACGCAGGATCAGTTCGCGCCGCTGGTCGGGCGCACGCATCTGCGCCTCGCTGCGCGCAGCGCGTCCGAGGCGATGCGCCTTGATCTCGGCGCGGCGTTGCTTGTTGCTTTTCATGGCCTTGTTTCTCCAACTACCGGCCGAGGCACACGCCAACGGCCTTTGTCTAACCTTTCACGCAAACCACCTGCTTGAGCGTGTAAACCACCTCCACCAGGTCTTTCTGCGCCTCCATCACCGCGTCGATGTCCTTGTAGGCCATCGGGATCTCGTCGATCACATCGGCGTCCTTGCGGCATTCCACCCCTTCGGTCGCGGCGATCTGGTCGGCGATGGTGAAGAGCTTCTTCGCCTTCGTACGGCTCATCTTTCGACCGGCGCCGTGACTGCAGCTCATGAAGCTCTCGGGGTTGCCCTTTCCGCGCACGATGTAGCTCTTGGCACCCATGCTGCCGGGGATGATCCCGAGTTCGCCGGCCTTTGCGCTCACTGCGCCCTTGCGGGTCACGAGCACGTCTTCGCCGAAGTGCGTCTCGCGGCTCACGTAGTTGTGGTGGCAGTTCACCGCTTCCACGTGCGCCTCGAAAGGCTTGGTGATGACCTTGCGCGCGGCCGCGACCACGCGCTGCATCATCACTTCGCGATTCGCACGCGCGAACTTCTGGGCCCAGCCCACCGCACGCACGTAGTCACCGAAATACTGGGCGCCTTCCTCGAAGTACGCCAGGTCCTGGTCGGGCAGGTTGCGCTGGTGCAGCTCGGCGTCCTTCTTCGCGAGTTCGATGAAGTGCGTGCCGATGGCGTTGCCCACGCCACGCGAACCGGAGTGCAGCATGAACCACACGGCACCCGCTTCGTCGAGGCATACCTCGATGAAGTGGTTGCCGGTACCCAGCGTGCCCAGGTGCTTGTGGTTGTTCGTGTTCTTGATGCGCGGGTAGTCCTCGCAGATCAGGTCGAACTCTTCCACCAGCTTGGCCCAGGCGGCGTCGGTTTCATCGGGCGGCGTTTCCCACGAGCCCTTGTCGCGGCCCATGCGCTTGGGGTTCGATCCGTGCGGCACGGCCTTCTCGATCGCGGAACGCAGCGGACCCAGGTTGTCGGGCAGATCGCATGCGTTGAGCGTAGTCTTGCACGCCATCATTCCGCAGCCGATGTCCACGCCCACTGCGGCGGGGATGATGGCCTTGAAGGTCGGGATCACCGAACCCACGGTTGCGCCGATGCCGTAGTGCACGTCGGGCATGGCCGCGATGTGCTTGAACACGATGGGCAGGCGCGCGGCGTTCTCGAGCTGCTTTTTCGCTTCGTCTTCCACGGGCACGCCGTTCGTCCACATTTTCACGGGGACGCCGTTGGCTACTTCATGCAGTTTGTAGTTCTGTTCCATTTTTTTCTCTCTCTATCTATCTGACTGACTGGCGGACACGGCGGCCCAAAACAAAAAAAGAGGTGACGAGGAGCGACGGGTTGTTTACTGAGCTACCTGCCGAAGCAGACCGAGGATTGAACCCGGGACCTTCATGGCCAAGACCATGACGCTCTTACCTGTAAACCCGCCTGCATTCACCTCAAAACAAAAAAAGCAGCGACAAAATTCGACGAAACGTTCGTGCTCTACCACTGAGCTACGGTCCTTCGACCGACGGGATTCGAACCCGCGACCACGAGCGTTGGAGGCTGTAGTTCCGTCAGCATTCGCTGCAAAAAACAGTGCGACGAGGATGGCAAGACGTAGACCACACCGGAGAACCGGCGCTGGGATTCGAACCCTGGTCACACCTGATGTAGTCCTGCCTGCATTCGCACAACAACTTTCATCCCCGTTCGGCGACCAACAATCGATGCGAGGAGAAACATGGTTGGATGTACTCGCATCTGCATTCGCCGAACGACGACGTTCAATTTCTTGTTCGGATCGGGTGCCGCAGGCCGAAGCCCACGACACCTTCTCACTTTTCTCTCAGATCGAAGTTTCTTCGATCACACCCACCCAGTGGTCGGCGCCCAGGCCGCCCGCGGCATATACCGCCAGCAGCTTGAACACCTCGTCGCTGAAGCCGCCGATGTTCAGCACATCGTCGCGCTCCTGCGCCTGGGTGGTCGCATAGGGCTGGATGTCGATGCACACCAGCCGCGCCTTCGGGTTGCGCTCCTTGAACGCCGCCCATTCCTGCATCGCTGCAGTGCCACGGCCACGTGCACGGTCGGCCCACGATTCGTTGTCCGACACCAGCACCACCAGATCGGCCTTCGCCTTCTCCTTGTTCAGCAACGCCAGCGGCGCGCTGCACGAGGTACCGCCACCGCCCACCGCCGCCAGCTTGGCCGCGTTGGTCATCACCGAATCACGCGGATTCAGTTGGAGCGACACCACCTTCGTCTCGAAGGGCAGCACACGCGCATCCGCATTGCGGCGAAGCACGGCAGCAGCGACCAGCGCAGCCACGTCGATGCAGCGCACCGCCGAAGTCGCAGAACCGCGGTGACCCGTCACCGGCGAGCTCATCGAGCCCGACACATCGGGGCACACCACCACGCGGCCCTCGAACACCGGCACATTGGCCAGCGCGAGTTCCATCGCGTCCTGCAGCGCTTCCTTCACCACGTGCGGCACCTCGGCGCCGGTCGCGGTGAAGGCCGCCATCAGCTGGTACGGCAGCACACGCGCCTTGGCCACGGCCTGCGGGTCACGCAGTTTGGCGGCCACCGCTTCCGCAAGGCCAGGCAGTTCGAACACGCCGTGGCGCGCAAAGGTGTTCAGGTTCTGACGCACCATCTGCCACGATCCACGCCGCGCGATCTGTGCCCAGGCCTGGGCGTCCAGCTCCAGCGCGGTCAGCATCTGGAACGGCACGTCCGGGACCTCGAGCGAACGATCGCGCTTGAAGCGTTCGAAAGCCTGCGTCACCGGAGGCAGCGCCTCCAGCGCATACGGACGATCGATCAGCCATGCGAACCACGCGGCGCGCCATGCTTCAGCAGGCTTGGGGTGAACCATCTTCACCACGTCGGCCAGCGAAGGCGTGTTGCCCACCGAGGCGTTCAGCAGTTGCGCCTCGGACGCTTCGAGCAGCCATTGCTGCACGAGCTTCTTCGGACGCGTACCGAGCGACTTGCGGCCCACGGCACCCGAACGCAGCATCTGCACGAAGTTACGCAGCATCTTGCCGTTGTCCACCACGCGGTCGAACACCTTGGCGAGCAGCGACACGTCGCGCATCGCCAGCGTTGAGGCCAGCAGCGCGGGCATGTCTTTCATGTGGCCGGCGCGGCGTGCGTACACGGCCGTCTTGGCGACGAACACCGGATCGACTTCGCGGGCCAGGGCCAACACGGCGTCGAGTTGGTCCTGCGCTTGTGCGTAGAAGGTGTTGTTCAGGCAACCGGTCGCGGCGAGCTGCGCCAGCTGGTGCTTGGGTGACAGCGCGTAAGCCACGCCACCCGCTTCGTTGAGCGTGGTGGCCGAAGGCAGCAGCGCGCCGCGCTGGGTCTGGAAGAGTTGAAGGTTGGCCATGTGACTTCTCCTTGTGGGGGTTCTTTTTGTTCGTTCGTTTCTTGAATGTGTGATCCCTATTGCAACGGGTGTGCCAGCTCTGTCTAGCCTGTTGGATAAATCTCTCAAGTGATTGATTTGATTAGGATTTTTTCAATCCTCAGGCTCCGAACTTTTGAAATCTCCATGGCTTCAATCTAATTTTCTTATAATTTTGGATAGCCTTTTATCCAAATCAATGAAGAAACCCATCGTCGTCATCGGCTTCCTCGGCACCCAGCTCGATGCCGGCCAGGGCGCGGGCCGCTGGAACAAGTGGCGCCCCACCGTCTCGCTCGCGCAGCACGAAGACATGGTCGTCGCGCGCATGGAGCTGCTCTACACGCTGCGCCACAAGGCGCTCGCCGAGGTGGTGAAGGCCGACATCGCCAGCGTGTCGCCCGAGACCACCGTCAACCTCGTGCCGCTCGACCTCGAAGACCCCTGGGACTTCGGCGAGGTCTACACGCGCCTGTACGACTGGGCGCGCGCCTATCCCTTCGACACCGAGCGCGAGCAGTACTGGACGCACATCACCACCGGCACGCACGTCGCGCAGATCTGCATGTTCCTGCTGTCGGAATCGCGCGTGGTGCCGGGCGTGCTCGCGCAGACCTCGCCGCCGAAGAAGCAGCGCGAGGGCGAGGCCGGCAAATGCACGTTGATCGACCTGGACCTCTCGCGCTACGACGTGATCGCGCGGCGCTTCGATGCGGAGCAGCGCGACGCGGTCGCGTTCCTCAAGAGCGGCATCGCCACGCGCAACGCGCGCTTCAATGCGCTCATCGACGAGATCGAGCGCGTCGCCGTGCGCTCGCGCGCGCCGATCCTGCTGGTCGGGCCGACCGGAGCGGGCAAGTCGTTCCTGGCGCGGCGCATGTTCGAGCTGAAGCAGGCGCGGCACCAGATGACCGGGCCTTTCGTCGAGGTGAACTGCGCCACGCTGCGCGGCGACGGCGCGGCTTCTACCTTGTTCGGCCACAAGAAGGGATCGTTCACCGGCGCCGCGAGCGATCGCCCCGGCCTGCTGCGCACGGCAAATCAGGGCGCGTTGTTCCTCGACGAGATCGGCGAACTCGGGCCCGACGAGCAGGCGATGCTGCTCAAGGCCATCGAAGAAAAGCGCTTCTTCCCCGTGGGTGCCGACAAGGAAGTGGAGAGCGATTTCCAGCTGATCGCCGGCACCAACCGCGACCTGCGCAGCGACGTGGCCGAAGGGCGCTTTCGCGAAGACCTGTTCGCACGGATCAACCTCTGGACCTACGACCTGCCCGGCCTCGCGCAACGGCCCGAAGACATCGAGCCGAATGTCGATCACCTGCTGGCCATTCATGCGGCCGAGAACCATCGCGTGGTGCGCTTCAACGCCGAGGCGCGCGCGGCCTACCTGCGGTTTGCGCAGAGCGGCGAAGCGATCTGGAGTGGCAACTTCCGCGACCTGTCGGCCAGCGTGACACGGCTTGCGACGCTGGCGGATGGCGGGCGGATTCCGGTCGCGCTGGTCGAGGCCGAGATCGCGCGGCTGCGGTGGCTGTGGAAACACGGCGGGCCGACGGCGACGCTCAGCGGCGATGTGGATCTGGATGCGTTGCTGGGCGAAGAGCGCGCGGCGGCGCTCGATCTGTTCGACCGGCTGCAGCTCGAAGCCGTGGTTCGCGTATGCAAGCAAGCGCGCAGCCTCTCCGATGCCGGCCGCCAGCTCTTCCAGGCCTCGCGCGCGCAGCGCAGCGTGGTGAACGATGCGGACCGCCTGCGCAAGTACCTCGCGAAGCATGGGCTCGATTGGAACCAGCTGGGCCACTGATAGATTCGACGGTCCGCCAACCGAGATGACAAAGGGAGATGAATCGATGAAGCGCATGCGCGGAATGACCGGCGCCTTGTGGGCCGCAGGCGTGGCACTGGTGTTCGCCACAGGCGCGCAGGCGGGCGGTGTGCTGCGCCCGGGCCTGTACGAAGGCCTGATGCTGGCGGTCGACGGCGGCGGTGCCGTGAGCGGCAGCTTCGCGCAGCAAGGCAGTTGCGCCTTCCGGATCGCGGGCCGCGCCAGCTCCCGGAGCGTGGCGGTGATCCGCACGTTCGAAGGTTCGGCGCCAGCCATCGAGGGGCGACTGTCCGCCGGCACCGACAGTGTCAGCCTGGCCTTGCCGGGCGGACAGCAATTGCCGGGCTGCGGCAACGTGCTGCCACCCTTGATCGACAAGGGCCTGGACCTCGACCTCACGCACAAGGCCCCATGGACCCGCCTGGTCAGCGTGGCCGCCGACAAGACGGCACTGCGCAAGTCGCCCGGCGACACAGGGCGCGCCTACGTCGTTCGCGGCGATGTGCTGGGCGTCGTGTCCGAGAAGACAGACCTGCTTGAGGTTGACTTCGTGAGCGCGCAGGGCCGAGTGATGCGCGGCTGGATCGCCGCGAAGGACGCGAAGGCGGTCGGCACGCCGTAGCCCCATCGGGTTGCCGCGCTATCCTCCGCGCCGATGGCCATCTCCGCATTCGCAGTGAAAGTCCCGGCAGCCGAACCGCTCGCGGAAGACCTGCGCCGCCGGTACGACGCGACGTGGGCGCTGGGCGTGCCGGCGCACATCACGATCCTCGTTCCGTTCATGGACCCCGCGTCGATCACGCCGGAAGTGCTGGGCCGCGCGCAGCACGAACTGAACCGCACGCCCGCGTTTTCGTTTTCGCTGGGCAAGGTCGGACGGTTCCCCGAGACGGCCTACCTCGCACCGGAACCCGCCGCGCCATTCGTCGCGATGACCCTGGCCCTCGTGAAAGCCTTTCCCGAATTTCCTCCGTACGGCGGCGAGCACCAGGGCGTGATTCCGCACCTCACCGTGGCGCATGGCAGCGCACTCGATGCAGATGCGGCAGCGGTAGAACTGCAGACCCGGCTTCTCACGCTGGGCGCCGCTCATGCCAATTGCACGGAGGTCGCACTGATCGAAAACTCGTCCGGCCGTTGGCAGGACCTTCACACCTTCCGGCTGCCGCAAGCCGCCACCTGATTCATGCGCAACGTCCTCTTCATCTGCAGCCGCAACCAATGGCGCAGCCCCACCGCCGAACAACTCTGGCGCCGGCATCCACTGGTCTCGGCGCGCTCCGCAGGTACCAGCCCGAATGCGCGGCACCGCGTTTCCATCGACGACATCGAATGGGCCGACGTCATCCTCGTCATGGAAGAAAAACACAAGTCGCGGCTCGTGGCCGAGTTCACGCGGATGCTGGAAGGCAAACCGATTCATGTGCTCGACATCCCCGACGAATACAAATACATGGACCCCGAGCTCATCGAAGAACTCCAGCGCTCGGTCGCATCCATCCTCGAAATCGATTGAATCCATGACAGAGCTCTACATCAGCACCGACGTCGAATCCGATGGCCCCATCCCCGGCCCGAACTCGATGCTCAGCTTCGGCTCGGCCGCCTACACGGCCGACAAGCAACTCATCTCCACCTTCAGCGCCAACCTCGAAACCCTGCCCGGCGCCGAGGCCGACCCCAAGACCGCCGCGTGGTGGCAGACCCAGCCCGAGGCCTGGGCCGCGTGCCGCACCGACCTGCAGGACCCGGCGCGCGCCATGAAGAACTACGTGACCTGGCTCAAGGGCCTGCCCGCGCGGCCGGTGTTCGTGGCCTACCCGGCGGGCTTCGACTTCCTCTTCGTCTACTGGTACCTCATGCGCTTTGCGGGCGAGAGCCCGTTCAGCCATTCGGCGCTCGACGTCAAGTCGTTCGCGATGGCGATGCTCAAGCTCGACTACCGCGACAGCACCAAGCGCGCGATGCCCAAGCGATGGTTCGACCCGCTGCCACATACGCACATCGCACTCGACGATGCGATCGAGCAAGGCGCCCTCTTCTGCAACATGCTCGCGGAAAACCGCCGGGCCGCGGGGCAGCCATGACAGCGCCGATCCGCCGCTGGTGGAAGCTCGCGCTGTGCGCGGTGCCGCTGTTCCTGGGCGGCTGCGTGCAGTCGATGTTCTATTACCCCGACCGCGTGCGCTACGAAACGCCCGATGCGCTCGGCCTGCGCTACGAGAGCGTGCAGTTCCGGAGTGCCGACGGCACGCGCCTCGCCGGCTGGTTCATTCCCGCCGTGGGCCGGCAGAAGAACCCGAAGGAAGCCAAGGGCACCGTGGTTCATTTCCACGGCAATGCACAGAACATGTCGACGCACTGGCGCTTCGTGGCGTGGCTGCCGAAGCAGGATTTCAACGTGTTCGTGTTCGACTACCGCGGCTACGGCGAATCCGAAGGCAAGCCGGAGCCCAAGGGCGTGTTCGAAGATTCGAATGCCGCGCTCAACTACGTGCGCTCGCGCGGCGATGTCGATGCGCAGCGCCTCTTCGTCTTCGGGCAGAGCCTGGGCGGCACCAACGCGATCGCGGTCGTCGGTTCCGGCAACCGGGCGGGCGTAAAGGCGGCGGCGATCGAATCGACTTTCTATTCGTACTCGTCGATCGCGAACGACAAGCTCTCGGGCGCGGGCTTGCTGGTGAGCGACGGCTACGCGGCATCGAAGTACGTCGCGGCCATCTCGCCGATTCCGCTGCTGCTGATTCACGGCACGGCCGACCACGTGATCCCGCATGCGCATTCGCAGCGGCTCCTGGCCGATGCACGCGAGCCCAAGCGGCTGATCGAAGTGCCGGGCGCCGGTCACCTCGAGCCGATGTCTTCGCCGCGATTCGGCAGCACCTACCAGCAGGCGCTGGCGGATTTCTTCGACGCCTCGCTGCGTTCGACTACGCCATGAAGCACTTCGACGAAGCCGCCACCCGCGCGCCATTGGGTTTCGACAAGCTCGTGCCCGCATTGCGCGCAGCCTTCGCCGCCGAGGCGCAGGTGCCGCCGCGCCATGTGCACAGCATCGAGACTGCGGCAGGTGCGGACAAGGGCACCGTGCTCATCATGCCGGCGTGGAGCGACGCGGGCTTTCTCGGCATCAAGACCATCAACATCTTTCCCGGCAACAGCGCGCGCGGCCTGCCCGGCCTGCATGCGACCTATGTGCTGTACGACGCGCGCACCGGCGTGCCGCTCGCGATGATGGACGGCAACGAGATCACCGCGCGGCGCACCGCCGCGGCTTCGGCGCTCGGCGCCTCGTTCCTAGCACGAGGCGATGCGCGCCGGCTGCTGGTGCTGGGCACCGGTCGCATCGCCCGCATGCTGCCGGCCGCGCATGCAAGCGTGCGGCCCATCGACGAAGTGACGTTGTGGAACCACCGGCCCGAAGGCGCCGAGGCCCTGGCCGTGCAACTGCGCTCGGAGGGCTGGAACGCGCGGGCCGCGGTGGATCTGGAAGCGGCCGTGCGCAGTGCCGACATCGTCAGCTGCGCCACGCTCGCCACCGCGCCGCTGGTGCGCGGCGAATGGCTCGCGCCGGGATCGCACCTCGACCTCATCGGCAGCTTCACGCCCGCAATGCGCGAGGCTGATGTGCAGTGTTTCGCAGGCGCGCGCACCTTCATCGACACGAACGAGGCCCTGCAGAAATCGGGTGACCTGCTCGATGCGATCGCGGCCGGCACCCTGCGCGCGCAAGAAGTGCAGGGCACGCTCGCCGAGCTGTGCCGCGGCGAGCGCGCGGGCCGCGGCGGCCGAACTGGTGATGCGGAACGCACCGTGTTCAAGGCCGTGGGCAGCGCCCTCGAAGACCTGACCGCCGCCACGCTGGTGTGGCAAGACGCGGCCGCCTGAGTCCGCCATTCATTCAGGGTAAGTCCTGATCGTTCGGCGGGGCCGGCAACCCATCTACGGGTCGTGCGCAATGGACACTCCATGGAACGAACGCTCGCCGCCGGGAGGCCGGCCGGCGTGTTCATGGCACGAAACTTGAAAGCAGCAAAGGAACCCGGCGTTGGACGACAGGCGCATACGTCATACGGCTGATAGCGCCCGACACCGAGTAGCACTAATCTGCTAATGCGAAGAAATCAGAGAGGCAACCGCATGCTCACCATCCTTCAGAAAGCCAACATCCTCCGCAAGGTGGGGTTCGATGTTCCGGCGCGTCCGGACGACGACCTTTCGACCAATGCCGTGACCGGGTCGGCGATCAAACCCGAAGGTATTTCCCAGAAGGCGCACGACTGGGCCAAGGCCATCGAAACCTTGTACGTGGCCTACGTGGCAGCGCGCGCCGCCAAGAGCCTGCGCGATTCCGAGGAAGTGCGGCAGACGGCGATGCTGCAGAAGCTTTCTTCGAAGGCGTACGCCTGAGGCGCTGAGCGTTTTCTTCCGCACCGTTCCACGAGCGATGCGAGCGCGCAGCCTGCAGGCTGGCGCTCTTCCACAGGAGTCCTTGAAAGCCAAGGCTCCCCTTGCCTCACCCGCAGGTTCATGCGGCGCCCATACGCACGGCGCGCCGCAGGGCCTGCCTACTTACTTGCCTTGCGCCGACTGCACCACCGGGTTCTGCATCGTCGAGATGACCTTGCTGTTCACGCGCGAGCCGCTGGTCACGTTCTGGTCGGGAGCGGCGGCGGTGGCCATGGCTTCCTGGTAGACCTGGGCCGGGTCGCGTTGCGAGGTGAACGGGTCCGCGCCGCGCGAGCCGCGGGTCACGTTCTGATTCGGTGCGTGGGCGGTGTCCACGGCTTGCTTGCTCATGGCTTCGGGGTCGGCCGACGAAACGAAGGGGTCGGCGCCGCGCGAACCGCGGGTCACGTTCTGGTTCGGTGCGTGGGCGGCGGCGACGGCTTCCGCTTCGACTTCCGCGCGGCTGCGGCCGCCGGATTGCTGGGCTTGGGCGGTGGTGGTGACGGCGAGCACCGCGAATGCAGCGGCGAGGGCGAGTTGCGAGGTCTTCATGATTGGTTCTTTATGGCGAGTTGTTTGGAGGGGGTCGGCCCGTGGATGCGGGAAAACCCTGACCAAGTCTCGCGGGGGCAAAAGGCAGTTGCATGACGGCCCCAGGCGGCGGCGGGTTGCCAAGCGGGGCGGCGACGCATTGCGCGCGCTTCTGCTACAGAAGTTCTCGCACCGGGTCCGCAGAGGGCCCGACAATCCGCGCGCAGCCGGCGGGGAGAAGCAAAATCCCACCGCCCCTTCACCACGAAACACCTCATGGAATCGCCACTCGGAACCGTCATCCTCTACGCCAGTGACATGCAGAAATCCGCGGCCTTCTATGCCCGGCATTTCGGGTTCATCACCAGCGGTGAAGTCGTCGAAGGGTTGATCGAGTTGGTGCATCCGGGCGGCGGCGCGGGCATCCTGATCCACCAGGCCGCCAAGTCGGTGAAGCTCGGGCAGGTGGGCGTGAAGCTGAGCTTCCATGTGAAGGACGTGAGGACATTCGCCGCGGAGGCAGCCCTGCAAGGCCTGGTGTTCGGCGCAGTGCATGAAGCCAACGGCTACGCATTCGCCAATGCCAAGGATCTCGACAAGAACTCGATCAGCATCTCGAGCAGGGCCTATCGGGACGCCACGGTGTGACGCAGCGGTGAGCGCGCGAAAATCCGTCGCGTTCAAGCCGACTCCCGCCGCCCCCGATTCTCAAAGCGCTCGTGACATCCACCGACCTCCACGGCTTCATCCTCACTCGCCACTGGCGGGATGCGCCTACAGGCACGGAGATCGAGTACTGGCTCGCAACCGATGCAGGGCCGATCAAAGTGCTCCTGCCCTCCCAGACCTCCGTCGCATTCGTCGCGACCCGGCACAGGGCAGAGGTCGAAGCGCACCTCGCGGCCATGCCGGGCATGGAGGTGCGTGAGCTCGCGCTGAAGACCTTCCACCAGGAACCCGTCGTCGGCATCTATGCAAAGCACTTCCGCCAGCTCGGTCGGCTGGCGCGTGCCCTTCAGGCGCAGAACATTCCCCTGCTCGAAGCCGATGTGCGCCCGCACGACCGCTACCTGATGGAACGCTTCATTACCGCCGGCGTGCTGGTGGAGGGTGGGCAGCAGTCAAACCACGCCACCATCGTCGACTGCAGGCTCAAGCCCGCGCCCGAGTACCGGCCGGTGCTGAAGGTGGTGTCCCTGGACATCGAGACGAGCCAGCACGAGGCGCTTTATTCCATTGCACTGGATGGTTTGCCGAACCGCGTCGTCTTCATGCTGGGCGAGCCGCCGCGTGAATCCAGCGCGCCAAGCGAACCAGCCGAGCCCATGGACTTCTCGCTCGTCTATTGCCCGACCCGCAAGGCGATGATCGAGAAGCTCAACGACTGGTTCGAGCGGAACGACCCGGATGTCCTCATCGGCTGGAACGTCATCCAGTTCGACCTGCGGGTGCTCCAGAAGACGGCCAACGACTGCGGCGTGCCGCTCCTCCTGGGGCGGGAGCGCCGGCCCATCGAATGGCGCACGCACCCTGGCAAGCAGGGCTACCTCTTCGCGCCCACGCCCGGCCGCGTGATCATCGATGGCATCGATGCGCTCAAGGCTGCCGTATGGAGCTTTCCTTCGTTCAGCCTCGAGACCGTCTCGCAAGCGCTGCTCGGCGAAGGCAAGGCCATCGGCGACGACTACGACAAGATGGCGGAAATCGAGCGGCGCTACCAGGAAGACAAGCCCGCACTCGCGCTCTACAACATCCGCGACTGCGAGTTGGTGCTGCGCATCTTCGAAGGCGAAGCTGCTGCAGTTCGTGATGGAGCGGGCCCAGACCACCGGTCTTCCGGCCGACCACTTCGGCGGCTCCATTGCCGCGTTCAGCCACCACTACCTGCCGCGCATGCATCGCCTGGGCTACGTGGCGCCGAGCGTCGGCGAGATTGCGAGCAAGGCCTACCCGGGCGGCTACGTGATGGATTCGAAGCCGGGGTTCTACGACTCCGTCGTGGTGCTGGACTACAAGAGCCTCTACCCGTCCATCATCCGGACCTTCCTTGTCGACCCGGTGGGCTTCGTGGAAGGCACCCACGCCGCCGACCCGGCGACGACCGTCAAGGGGCCGCAAGGCACCGTCTTCTCGCGCGAAAAACACTGCCTGCCGGAAATCGTGACCACGCTCTGGCGCGCGCGGGACGAAGCCAAGCGGGTGAAGAACGAGCCGCTGTCGCAGGCGCTGAAGCTGCTCATGAATTCCTTCGCCGGCGTGCTGGGTGCGACCGACTGCCGCTTCTTCAATCCCAAGCTGGTGTCCGCCATCACGCTTCGCGGGCACGAGATGATGAAGCTCACGCGGGAGTTCGTGGAGAAGCGCGGCTACGTCGCGATCTACGGCGACACCGACTCCATCTTCATCTGGCTCAAGCGCACCCATACCAACGAAGAAGCGCACGCCATCGCGGCGACACTGGCGAGAGACATCAATGCGTGGTGGACGCAGTCCCTGCACGACACGCACGGCCTCGCGAACTTTCTCGAGATCGAGTTCGACACCCACTACAAGAAGTTCTTCATGCCGACCATCCGCGGCTCGGAGGTGGGCAGCAAGAAGCGGTATGCAGGCCTCGGCGTCGATGCCAATGGCAAGGAGGAGATGGTCTACCGCGGCCTGGAGATGGCCCGCAGCGACTGGACCCCGCTGGCGCGCCAGTTCCAGGAGGGGCTGCTCTCGCGCATCTTCCACGACGAGCCTTACAAGGAATTCGTGACCGACTATGCAGAGGCGTTGCTGGCGGGCGAGATGGACGAGCTGCTCGTCTACCGCAAGCGCCTGCGCCACCGCCTCGATGCCTACCAGGTCAACGTGCCGCCGCAGGTGCGCGCGGCAAGGGTTGCCGACGACTACAACGCCCGGCTCGGGCGCCCGAAGCAATACCAGAACGGCGGCTGGATCCGGTACGTCATGACCCAGAGCGGGCCCGAGCCGATGGAGAACCGCCAGTCGCGCATCGACTACGAGCACTACCTGAGCAAGCAACTCCAGCCGATTGCCGACGCCCTGCTCCAGCCGATGGGCGAGAGCTTCATGGCTTTGACGACGGCACAGCAAGGTCTTTTCTAGCGAGGGCGGGGTTGGCGCCTGGCGGTCGGGTTCGGGGCCGTCGGAAACTCGATGGAAGTCCCCTTGCCTTGCGCCACCGTATCGGCGCCCAATCCGTCTCGAGCGCGTCGCCGGACCGAGGCGGTCCGCTTTGCTTTCGCGCCGAACATTCCATCGCAAGACATGGAGAAACCCAAATGCCCGCAGCCATGTTCGCCGCCCTGTTCTTCACAGTGGCGCTGCTCGTCACCACCGCCTACTTCATCATGGGCTCGATACCGCTGCTGGTGTTGAAGCACGACACGCCACTCGACGCGCGCTTCGTGCGCGGCTTCTTCAATCTCTATTACGTCGGCGCATTCATCACGGCCACTGCGACGGCGATCAGCTTCGCGCTCGCAGGACGATTCGGTATCGCCGCGGGTGCCGCGGCGCTGGCGGCGATGGCCATCGTGCTGCGCAAGAAAGTCATTCCCAAGATGGACGCGCTCGGGGAGCAGATCAAGTCGAACTACATGGACGCGATTCCGGGGTTCCGCAAGACGCACATCACCGCGATCCTGATCAACCTCGTTCAGCTCGTGGCGATCGTGTGGACGCTTATTGCGGTGAGCCGGCAGTCGCAATAACCGCAGGAGCAGCAGCAGCAGCACCGCGTCGAAGCACCACCGGCGCTTCGCCAGCCACGCGTGCCCTCAACTGGCCGCAGCCACCATCGACATCCTGCCCCGCCGAATCGCGCAGTTTCGTCAGGATGCCCCGCTGGTGCAGCGTGCGCGCCATCGCTTCGCAGCGCTCCCAAGACGGCCGGCTGAACGCCACGCCCTCGACCGCGTTGAACGGAATCATGTTCAGCACGCCGTACTTGCCCGAGAGCAGCTTGACGATACCTTCGATCTCGTCTTCCCCGTCATTCACGCCTTCGAGCAGCGCCCACTGGTACTGGATCGGATAGCCGGTCGCCCGTGCATAGCGCTCGCCCGCATCGACCAGTTCCTCGGGCGTCATGTTCGGCGCGCGCGGCAAAAGCGTCTTGCGTAGATCAGCCTTCGTCGTGTGCAGCGAGAGCGCCAGCGCAGGCTTCACGCGTTCCTGTTGCAGCCGCTCGAACGCACGCGGATCGCCCACGGTGGAGAACACCAGGTTCTTGTGGCCGATGTTGCCTACCGTGCCGAGCAGCTCGATGGCCTCCATCACGTTGTCGAGGTTGTGCGCCGGCTCACCCATGCCCATGAACACGACCTTGCGCACCTTGCGGCGCGTGCGTGCGAGTGCGACCTGGGCAATGATTTCCGCACTGCCCACCTGGCGCAGCAACCCATCGCGGCCCGTCATGCAGAACTGGCAGCCCACGGCGCACCCGACCTGCGAGGAGACGCACAAACCATCGCGCGGCAGCAGCACGCTCTCCACGGTCTGGCCGTCGGCGAGGGCGACCAGCAGCCGCTCGGAGCCATCGGCACCTGGGTGCACGGTGTGGATGCGCGCAAGCCCCGCGAGCTCGGCTTCGATGGCCGGCAAGGCCTCCATCAGCGACGACGGAAAGAAGCTGTGCGGCAGGCGTCGGCCGCTGTCGCGCGGCAGCGCGTGCGACCACAGCCGCAGGATGCGCTGCTCGTGGCTCGGGCCCGCGCCGGCTTCGCGGAGGCGTCGTTTCAGTTCGTGGATACGCATGCGCTGATGTCTGGAGGCAAATGGGGCAATTGAAGAGATGGACGTTGGAACAGGTCAGCGGCGCTGCTTGAAACCGAACACCTCTTTCCAAGGCGCATCCCCGCTCTCGCGTTCCCACGCCGAGCCCACAGGCTTGTCCGTGATTTCGCTCAACGTGGGGTCCATCTTGAGGAAGGAATTCAGTGGGCAGATTTTCGGCGGATTGTCATCGAGCATGCTCTGGCTCTCTTTGCCGCTCTGAAAGATCCAGCCCGAGTCGTACGGGTTGTTCGGCTTCACCCGGTAGGCAAAGCCCACGGGCAATCGATTAGGCCCCATGACCTCGTCCGAAGCCAGGACCATCGGGCCGAGCGCGGCGAACTTTTCTTCCCACGGCTCTTTCTTCTTCTTGAACGGCCACATGTCGATACCTCCTTCGGTTCGGTTTTGGTTCGGTTCGATTCAGTTCTTGATGCCCTTGACCCGCTCGATCAGCTTGCGCGCAAACCGCCCCAGCGTCATCGGCCCCAGCCGGTGGCTCAGGCGCGCCTTCTGCGCTTCGGGCATCTGGGTGCCGAAGCGCCGCAGCGTGTCCCTGATCGTCGTGTACTCCTGCTCGTGCCGGCCCAGCAGGCCGTAAGCCTCGGCAAGCCGTTCGCTCGCGTTGATGACGCGCTCGCGCAGCTGCGCATCGGTGCTGCTGCCAAAGCGGTCGATGAGCGTCTTGTAGACCTCCGCGCGCCCCGCCTGGTCGCCTTGCTGGCCGAGCACGCTCGCCTGATCGATCATCGCCTTGGCCACCCACAGTTGCAGCGTGACGTCTTTCGCGTGGCCGTCGCGCCCCAGGAGCCGCGCGTAGCTTTCCAGCGCGGCTTCGGTATCGCCGGCCTGCTTGTGGGTCAGGCCCTGGCAATAGAACGCGCGCGCCACGCGCCGGCGAAGGTCGATCACGTCGGAGCTGGCCCAGCGCGCAATGATGTCGCTGTAGACCGCCTGCTCTTCCTCGTGCCGGCCGAGCTTGTCGAGCGCCGCGCTCTTGTAGCCCAGGCACAGCGCCACGCGCTCCTGGATCGACATCGACAGCTCTTCGCCGTAGCGCGTGTCCATCTCCTCCGCGCAAGCGATCACGCGTTCGAGCTGGCCGAGCTGCTGCAGCATGTAGGTCTTGTTGGTCAGCGCACGCGAGCACTGGTTGCGCAGCTCGGGGTGGCTGGCTTCGATGTGTTCGGCCAGCACCTGGTCGGTCAGTTCGATGCCCTCGCGCTGCTTGCCGGCTTCGCCGAGCTCGTAGCCGCGCGTGATGGTGGCGCGTATCTCGTCGAGCTTGTCCACGGGCAAGTCGGGAAAGTCGCCGCCGAAATCCGCGCCCGAAAGTTTGTCGAGCGTGACGAGGCAGGTCTGGCGGCTCGCGGCCGCCTTCGACAAGGTGTCGCGCATCGACTCCGAAGTGATGTTCCGAAAGCGCGCGACGATCTCGTCGTACACCACCAGCGCCTCGGCCGGACGGTCCACGAGCTTGAGCAACAGGTAGCCCTTGTTGAGCAGCGCGCTGGCCACGATCTGCAGCACCTGCGCGTCGCTCTCGTCGACCGTGAGCGCGAGCAGGCGGTCGTACGCCGCGATCGCTTCCTCGAAAGCCTCGGCCTCGCGCAGTTGGTGGGCGTGGGAATACATCGCATCGATCACCTGCCTGCGCAGTTCCGGCACCGCGTCGCGTCCGAAATCCGCCGCCAGCGCGTTCAGCATCGGCGCCTGCACGGCGGCCGGCTCATTGCGCAGGGCCATGATCTGCAGGCGCGCGTGAACGGCCTCCTCGCGCAGCGCCTGGCTCGCGCTCGCATCGACGCCCGATGCGGCCGCCTCGTACAGCGCGATCGCCTCGTCATTGCGGCCGGCCCCGCGCAGCACGCTGGCGGCGGCCATCGCCCCGCGCGTCGCGGTCAGCAGCAATGCGGCATCGGTCTCGCCGGTGTGCCTTCCGAAGCGCGCGTGCACCGCCTCGTACACGGCGGCAGCGTCTTCCGGACGGCCGATGTCGCGCAGCGCCTGGCCGCGCGCCATGCCTGCGCGCGCCGCCCACCGCCGCACCGGCACGAGCGTCGAATTGCCGAAGCGCGCATCGAACGCATCGCAAACGGGCAGCACGTCTTCGGGCTCCTCCGCGTCGTAGGCAGTGCGGCACATCACCTCGGCCATCAGCTCCTCGATGTCGGCGCCGGTGTGATGGCTGAAACGCGCGATGAGCGCGCTGCGCAGCGCCGGGACTTCGTCGTCCCGGTCGAGCCGATACAGCACATGCGTCTTCAGGGCCATCGCGCGGCAGGCCCGCAGCGCGACGCCGGGCAACTCGTCGGCCAGATGCGCGGCCAGCACGTCGTCGCAGGCCGCCAGCGCCAGCGCGTATTTGCCGGCGTCGTCGAGCATGTCGGCGCGCAGGAACCCGGCGCGCGCATGCACTTCGCGCAACGCCTCGCGCGGATCGCCGGCATAGGCCGCGAGCACTTCGTCGAGCATCGGGATGGCTTCTTCGACACGCCGGCCGGCTTCGGCCAGAACCATCGCCTGGTTGATGCGTGAGTGGCCGACGCGTGCGGCCACGGAAGGCTCGGGCGCGTAGGCCAGGTCTTGCCAGACGGCATCGAAGGCCTCGCGCGATTCAGTCGGGTAGTTCAAGTCAGAAAGCAGCTCGCCGCGCCAGATGCGGGCGCGCGCAACGATCTCGCGCGTGGCCTCGGGCGCATCGTTGGCGTAGCGGCGAGCGATGTCTTCGCAGTTGCGCACCATGTCGACCTTGGCGAACGCGCCGCCCAGCGAGCCCGCCACCACCGCGCGCTGGAAGGCCGCGTGGGCCACCCAGGTGCGTACTTCGGGCGTGGTCGCGTCGGCGAAGCGGCGCTCGACTTCTTCATAAGCCTCGATCTCAGGCTTGGCCTTGCCGATGGCGCGCCATGCCAGGCCCTTGGCGTTGAAGGCCTGCGCGATCCAGAGCGCGCGGCCGGCGGGGGCGGCATCGGCATGCGCGATCAGCGCATCGCAAAGTTCGACGCGCTCGGCATGCCGCCCGAGCTGGGCGAGTGCCTCGCCCTTGCGCAGCCAGGCTTCGTAGAGGTGCTCTTCGAGCAGCGGGTCGTTGGCGGCGTGCAGGCGGTCGATGACCTGCTCGGCTTCGGCAATGCTGGCCAGTGCTGCGGCTTCGACTGCGGTGGGGGTCAATCGGGGTCCTTCCCTTCTTGCGTGCTGGTGCGGCTGGTGGGGCGGCACGCTGTGCGGCCTGCTTGTTGCGGGCAGGGCGGACTTTAATGGAAGGCGGGTCGAGGGATGGGTAGGACGCTGGCGGCAGTTCGAACTCGCCAGACATGGACCGGACGGGGGGCAGGACAGCGAATTCGCCCCCGGGGCAGGTGGAGCGAGACATGCCAATGCGCCGAGCGGGCTTGCAAAGCCGCAGGGCCCCGTCCGACGCCTCCGGCGCGCAATGGCCGTTACCTTGCCAACGAACTTCCGGAACCGCCACCATGAAACGTCCGTCTCCACGTCTCGCCAAGCCGCCCCTCATGCTTGCCGCCGCCTTCTTCACGGCGCTATTTGTCGCCGGCTGCGCCGTGTCGCCGAATGTCACGATCCGGCCGGCGCCGCAGGTCGACCTGCAGCGCTTCGTTGGCGACTGGTATGTCATCGGCAACATCCCCACGCGGCCCGAGCGCAACGCCTTCAACGCGGTCGAGTCGTACACGCTGCAACCCGACGGCAAGATCGCCACTCGGTTCCGTTATCGCGAAGGAGCCTTCGACGGCGAGCTCAAGACGATGAACCCGGTCGGCACTGTGGTGCCCGGAACCAACAACGCGGTCTGGGGCATGCAGTTCGTCTGGCCGATCAAGGCCGAATACGTGATCGTCGACATCGACAGCGATTACCAGCTGACCATCATCGGCCGCAGCGACCGCGACTACGCCTGGATCATGGCGCGCACGCCGCAGATCTCCGAGACGTCCTACCAGACGGCGGTGGCGCGCCTGAAGGAACTGGGCTATTCGGTGGACAGCCTCCGCCGTGTGCCGCAGCGCTGGCCGGAGGCGCCGGCGGCGGGTGCAAAGCCGTAGCGCCTGACACGTTCCACGTCGGGCAAGAATCTCTGCGCAAGCCTGCCTCGTGCAATTCGCTCGGATCGAGGAAGCGGTCAACGCCTCGAAGCAGGTGATCGCGCGGAACGCGATCTTCGAGGTTGAATGCGTAGGACAGCTGATCTTGAACGGTGCTCTTACCCATCATGATGCGTACCTCCATCGATGACGAGGGGGCATGCGAACGGCGAGCCAGCTACTGGAATTCGGGCGAGTTTTTCAACACAATCGGCCAGAACCGGACACTCACTGAGGTGCCCAAATTCGCGTGGAACCCGACGTTCGCGGGGCATTTACAACAAGAGGGGCTCCGGAAACGCGGCGTTATTTTCTACACCGCATCTTCCGGCATGCCATCAACACCAAATGCCACACCGCGCTCTTCCAGCTTCGCGCGCGCCGCGTGGTGCACTACTCCGCGTTTGCGCGTATCAGACTCCAACAGCCTGCGCAGGGTGGCATGGCTGACATTGGCATTGCGCACCACTTGAACACGTACGCCCCAGAATTTGTCATTCGCAAAACGATCCAAAATCATTGCGTCTGCATCCGGGTTCATTGCCGCCACGGCGCGTATGGATTGATTGGGGTCAGTCAAAAAAGGCTCAAGCTCAACCGCATTGGCCGCAGCACTGGCAGCCATGTAGCGACGCTCCTCTGCATTTTTCTGTTCCGTTGTCTTTTTGACCATTGCTCTCTCAAAGGTATGAAGCTCATCTAGCTTCGCATGCGCCATGGCTGATGCATACGAATTCCGGCTGGGCCTGTCGGGTAACCATCGTAAGGTTGGATCCGTCATCCAAGGATTCGAGTGACCGCTTTATGCCCTCGACGATAACGGGTGTGGGCTCGTTCACGACGGTGGCGCGACCGGCTACAGTCGGCCAAGAGCCGTCATTCGATTGGACAGGCCAACAATGAAATCGAAAAAATGGACCGTATAGAGCGCGCCATCACCAAGATTCTTCGACCCAAGCTCGCCGAGCATGGCTTCGAGCTCTCGAAAAAATGGGACTGCTTCGTTCGAAAGCAAAACTACGGTGAGGACTCGTTCGTGGTCGTAAACCAGGGCACCGCAAAGGGGGCCGGGAAATTCTACGAAATCAACTGCTTCGCCGACGTACGTCACGAACGGGTCGAACTGCCTTGGAACACGTTGGGGATGGTCTACGGCGAGGACCAGATGCACACGTGGACTCTGCACTACAAGCCCAGGGAGCGACATCTACCTCCCATGACTGTCTCGCTGACTTCGGTCGAAGCGGATGTTGAACAGGTGGCTAGTCAGCTCGCGGGACTCCTTGACCATTCGGAGAAGGTTTTTTACCCACGCTTTGCTGACCTAAAGGAGGTCGAGGATTGGGTAAACAAGAATCCTGTGGCCGATGCAAACCCGACCGCCGGTGGCGCCATTGAGCATCTAGCGATGCGAGCGTTGATACTCGCAAAACTCGTGAACCCTCCCCGGTACGCCGCGGTGCGCGAAGCATTTTTGGCTCTGGACAAAGGCATGTTTCCGCGTGAAAGACGGATGGCGATGCTGCAAAGGGTAGACGAGATGAGCCTCTGAACGACTGCTGTCGAGCACTCGGCAAAGCCCGCTTTGGGCCCAAAGCAGTCCCACGTTTCTCTCCGAAGCAGACGTAGAGAAATACGGCTAATGGAGAGCAGAGTCTCCGCTATCCATATGTGGGAAGTTCTGATTCACGAATGACTTCACGAACTCGCCGGGTACGGCTGGGAGTCCCTGCACCCTCGCGGCTTCGATGTAACCGAGCCAAAAAGCACGAATCTTGTCGGGGACGGTATCGACGAAACCCATCTGTGTCGCGACTACCTCATGCCATGAACCGCTCGCACCAAATGTTTGATGGAGCTTGAGCTCAAGAGCGACAAGGACGTCTCGTTGGTCGTCGTCGAGTTCTCCAATAGCATTCAGGATGTAGCAGTCCAAGAGCCTCAAAAAATGGGTTGTCGTCGTATCTACTCATCACGTTTAGTATGCTTTGCAAGCGTCCGCTGCTGGCCGAATTTTTCCGGACGCGCAGTGCCCGCTGCTGAGTGCTAGTGGAGAGTTGCGGCTTTCACCACGGAGTCGTCCACCTCGTTAAGGAAATCTCCAAGCTTGCGCGGCCGCGCCGAGCCGACAAACGCAAATTGAATCGCCCCGGGTTTTCTAGACACCTCTGAGCCTCAAACCTGAGGCCCAATAGGAGGTGCCATGAGTAAGCAGAGATATCCCGAAGAGTTCAAGGCCGAAGCGGTCAAGCAGATCACCGAG
>Ga0163161_10000518_pt1 | contig 31450 bp, 17 predicted proteins | sample S45metaG_FD_129847 | JGI IMG/M metagenome (GOLD analysis project Ga0163161, IMG submission 129847) | Switchgrass rhizosphere microbial communities from Kellogg Biological Station, Michigan, USA - S4-5 metaG | ecosystem: Host-associated > Plants > Roots > Rhizosphere > Soil | place: USA... | reverse complement strand
CCCGGTAATATATACCTTTACCAGGTCCTGATCATTATATGATTGTAAATTCATAGGTTTACCTACACTAAATCCCGTACTATTTGCTAAAAATTAATTTGTAGATGTTTAATTTCTATAGCTGCTCTCCTATGTTTTTTGAATGTGTTAGTTTGGTTTTGAGGTTGTTAATATCCAAAGAAAGTTATTTTTTTATCAAAAAGCAAAAAATAAAATGTTAAAAAATAAATTAACCGCCTCAGTACCCTATTTTTGTATGTTCTTAAAACCCTAACCACATTCTGGGGTTATACATTATATTCGTTACTATACATGAGCAAAAAAGAGGCCGAAAAAGATCCGCATAAAAATATTATCATAAAAGGTGCCCGGGTGCACAACCTAAAAAATATCGATGTTGCCATTCCAAAGAATAAGCTTGTGGTGGTAACGGGTATGTCTGGTTCGGGCAAATCGTCGCTTGCATTTGATACTTTATATGCTGAAGGGCAACGCCGATATGTAGAAAGTTTATCATCATATGCCCGTCAGTTTATGGGCAGGATGAATAAACCCGATGTTGATTATATTAAAGGCATTGCTCCGGCAATTGCCATCGAACAAAAGGTAATTACTTCCAATCCACGGTCTACCGTGGGTACCTCGACCGAAATTTACGATTACTTAAAATTACTTTTCTCACGCATCGGTAAAACCATTTCACCTGTTTCGGGCAAAGAAGTGAAAAAGGATTCGGTAAGCACGGTAGTTGATTATGTAAATGCCATGCCCGAAGATACAACGGTAACCATTTTTTGTCCGCTGTACCCGCACAACAACCGCACAATTAAAGAAGAACTGGCTATTTTACTGCAAAAGGGATTTTTAAGGGTGTTGATTAACGATAAAATAGAAAAGATAGAAACTATTTTAGATGATGCTGATTTTAAAGATGCGGAATTAACAGATGATAAAACGGTTCAGATCCTGATCGACCGTATCATAACCAACCAGGAGGAAGAAACTTTGAGTAGGCTGGCCGATTCGGCGCAGACTGCTTTTTTCGAAGGTAAGGGCGATTGTTACGTGGAAGCCCGGGGGACAACAAAACATTTTAGCGATCGTTTTGAACTGGACGGCATCAAATTCGAAGAACCTACTCCAAACTTTTTCTCCTTCAACAACCCTTATGGTGCCTGTAAACGCTGCGAAGGTTATGGAAACGTTATTGGTATTGATGAAGATCTGGTTATTCCCGATAAGAGCAAAAGTGTTTATGATAATGCCATTGCCCCTTGGCGTGGCGAAAAAATGAATGTGTGGCTGCAGAATTTTATTAAAGCTGCACCGAAATTCGACTTCCCGATCCACCGTTCGTACAGTGCTTTAACGGAAAAAGAACAACAGTTACTTTGGACGGGCAATAAATATTTTGCGGGTTTGGATGCTTTTTTTAAAGAGCTGGAGGAGCAGACCTATAAAATCCAGTACCGGGTAATGCTATCACGCTACCGTGGAAAAACCACCTGCCCCGATTGTAAAGGTTCGCGTTTGCGCAAAGACGCTTCTTATGTAAAGATTGCAGAAAAATCGATCATTGATGTGGTGTTAATGCCTTTATCAAAAGGTTTGGTTTTCTTTAACGAGCTGAAGTTAAATGCCAATGATACCAAAATCGCCAAACGTTTACTGGCCGAAATTGATAACCGTTTTCTTTATTTAAATAATGTGGGTTTAGGATACCTTACCCTGAACCGTTTATCGAATACCTTATCGGGTGGAGAATCACAAAGGATTAACCTCGCTACCTCGCTGGGGAGTAGTTTGGTGGGCTCTATTTATGTGCTGGACGAACCGAGTATCGGTCTGCACCCACGCGATACCAACAAATTGATAGAAGTATTGATTTCCCTCCGTAATGTGGGCAATACCGTTATCGTAGTAGAGCATGAGGAAGAAATGATGCGTGCTGCCGATTATATTATCGATATCGGTCCTGAAGCCGGTACTCATGGTGGTAACCTGGTTTTTAGCGGCAATTACGAAGAGATTTTAAAAGATAAGGACAGTTTAACCGGCCGTTACCTGGCAGGTATAGAAAAAATTGCCATTCCAGACAAACGCCGTAAATGGAAAGACCATATCCTGATCAAAGGGGCCAGGGAAAATAACCTTCAGCATATTGATGTGAAATTTCCATTGGGTGTTTTTACTGCGGTGAGCGGGGTGTCCGGATCGGGTAAAACCAGTTTGGTTAAAAAAATCTTGTATCCGGCATTACAAAAAGCAATCGGGAATTATGCTGGTGAGCAAACGGGTGCTTATGATGGCATTTTCGGCAACTACGATTTGGTAAGTGCCGTAGAAATGGTCGACCAGAATCCAATTGGCCGCTCGAGCCGTTCTAATCCGGTTACCTATGTTAAGGCATGGGACGATATCCGTGCCCTGTTTTCTGGCCTCGCCTCGGCAAAGGCCGCGGGATTAAAACCCGCTGCTTTCTCTTTTAACGTAGAGGGTGGCCGTTGCGATGTTTGTCAGGGTGAAGGCGAGGTGAAGATCGAAATGCAGTTTATGGCCGATATTTATCTGCCTTGTGAAGCCTGTAACGGAAAACGTTTTAAACAGCAGGTTTTAGATGTTACCTATAAAGAAAAGAACGTATCCGAAATTCTGGATATGACCATTGAGGAAGCGGTAGAATTTTTTAAAGATGAGCAAAAGATCCTCAATAAATTAAATCCTTTGGTTGATGTTGGTTTAGGTTATGTGCATTTAGGCCAATCTTCCAATACTTTATCAGGTGGCGAGGCACAGCGTATTAAACTGGCTTCGTTCCTGATTAAGGGCAATAACGCCAATAAAACCCTCTTTATTTTTGATGAGCCGACCACTGGTTTACATTTTCACGATATTAAAAAACTGTTAAAAGCACTGAATACCTTAATTGAACAGGGCAATACCATTTTGGTAATCGAACACAACATGGACATGATCAAATGTGCCGACTGGGTAATCGATATCGGCCCTGAAGGTGGTGATGGCGGAGGGAATTTAGTGTTTGAAGGTGTACCGGAAGACCTGGCCAAGGTGGAAAATTCGTATACCGGAAAATATTTAGCATCGCATTTAAATTTAAATCCATAATTTCGGCAATGCTTTTTCTAACGTTTTTCATCGGCATCATTCTCAATGCCATGGGTTATATCCCTCCGGGCAACATCAACCTCACGGTTGCGCAGCTCGCCATTAATAAGGGTATGCGGCAGGTTTGGTATTTTATCCTTTCCTTCTCTTGTGTAGAAGTGTTTTTCACCTTTGGGATGATGCGCTTTGCGAGATGGGCCATGAGTGATATCAACCCGAACGAAGCGGTTAGTGAAGTGCGCTTAAGCACTTTGGTTGATTGTTTTATGATTGTGATGTTCCTGGTGATGGGAACCATTACCTGGAGAAACCGGAAAAAAGCACCTAAAACAAGCAATAAAAAAGAGGATAAACGCAGTGGAAGCGTTTTGTACGGACTGATTTTAGGCGTCTTAAATCCTGTTCAGATTCCGTTCTGGTTGTTTTTTGGCAACTATGTGATTTTACACCAATGGATCGAAACCGATTACCTGTCCTTAGTTATTTTTAGTTTAGGGTCTGGAGTAGGGTCTTCGCTGGCACTTTATGTGTATGCGCATTTTGCGACTTATATCCAGGAAAAGTTTGCACTGAGCAGTTTGATCATCAATAAATCAATTGCGATATTTCTGTTTGCTTTGGCAGCTTATCTGGTCATCAAGCAGGCGATCGTGATTCTATAAATCCTATTCGAGGTCTGTGTCTCCAAAGACCTTTTGTTTTTTTCTCCGCAGATTTTTCTTGCAGGATTATAGTTTTTTGTTCTGTGAGGATACAGACCTAGGAATAGTTATTGCGAATCTCTTATTTAATAATCCAGCCGGTTTCTTTGCCGGGATTGGCGATAAATTGATACCTTCCAAAAGTACCCAACAGGTTTACGATTTGTCCTGGTTGTAAGTTTGTTTTAATTGCCGCTAAACTATCAGGTTTGTTGTATACTTTTTGCTGAAGTACATTTATTTTTATCTTTTTCATTGGTTCAGCTGCACTGATCAGGCTGTTGCCAGCAATAAAGCCAATTTGCCCGTTCGGCAGCTCTGCTTTATAATAATTTCCTGTCGCGGCATTAGCCTCCACAATTGTACCTGCATTTAGTTGGATTAAAACATCCGCGTCACTTTGTGGCGATGAGCGCATTTTAGTGGGAGATGAGGTCCTTAATGTTTGATTTAGTTTCGTCGCGGAAAGGTTAATGTTGCCAGGTGTTTTAGTTATCGGGTCAATAAAAGGTAGCGGATTTACAGCTCCACTGCTGGTATAAATGCCGAAATGTAGATGTGTAGGCGTAGTACGCGCGTTGCCGGTATTTCCCATCAGGCCCAAGGTATCGCCAAGGTTAACTTCCTGCCCTTCTACTGCGATTTGCTCGTCTAAATGGGCATAATATACTGTATAATCTTTACCCTTTGGACGCATCCAAACTACTTTTCCGCCCAGATTATTTTCATTTACACGTGTTATCGTTCCTGAGGAGCTGGCCAGTACAGGCATTCTGAAACTCCCAAAAATATCAACGCCTTCATGTTTTCTGGCATCATTATCCCGCCCGTCTCCCCAATAACTTTTTATACTGTTGGTATTTTTTGATTTTATAGGGAAAGCAAGAGAGGGACCAGCGGTGATTTCCAGGTCGTACGCTACATTCTGTAACAGTTCTGGTTGAAGTCTGATCAAATAGCTGCCTGTTTCATCAATGTCGAAAGATACAGGACTATTTAAGGTATCGGCCGAAGCAATCAATTTTGGACTTTGATCATTGCTATACCAAATATCGATGTAAATCATTGCGCCTGCCGAAGGCTTTTTATTCAGTTTTATATTTAACTTTTGCCCCTTTGTAGCATTGAATTTATAAGCGGTCGCCGGAATTTTATCCGCGGCAAAATAACCAGTTTCCTTGTAGGGAATAGGGATAGTTAATGCTTTTTGAAGACTTAACGCAGCAGCATTTAACCATGCCGAACCCATCGCCGTCCGATCTAATCCAGCATTTGTTAATTTCTTTTGATATTGCTCGTGCGGACTAGCTGTCTTAAAAAGATTTACAGAGCCTGTTTTGCAGGAGATTAAATTTATGGCCAGGCCAATAGTAAAAAGGCATAGTAATGACCGGTATGTTTTCATATCATGATGTCTTCTTTAAACGATTGAATACGGCTGCGGTTACCAGTCCACCTATGAGATACCAGGTTACCGTTAATATTTTTGTTTTGTCCGTTTTAGTAACGGGAGCATCATCCAGTCCTATTTTATCGGGAATACTTATTGCGCCAAAGCCGGCGGTGAGGCCGGCAAGGGCACCCTTTAAGTAGATGTTTTTGCTGCCTCCAAAACCAATAGCGCTATAATACAGGCCATTACTTACCAGATCGCCAGCAAGAGTAGCGAGGTAAAGGTTGTTGCCCTCGGGCGCTTCCACATTTAAGCTTTCTATTGATTTCGATAGCGCCTGTTCGCCCAAAAGATCAATCCTTGGCGCATCAGGATCTAGCCGCCTAACACTTTCATGCAATATATTGAGGGCCATGGCGCCAGTAAAACCCGCGAGTAATGATTTGAGTAGTTTCATAATAAGATAATCACGGTTAAGGTTGAATTGTTTTAAAGCCAAAGGAAATAAGCCAGAAGTAGCTTTGCTTACAGTAGTTTTCTGTTATAAAATTGATACACAATTAGCGTTCTGTTAACCTAATCATAACATTAAATTTATGTTTAAGAAGCCTAACCAAGCTAATATTGGGCTTTGATACAAAACATATTTTATCCTTATGTCTAACAGACGATTTTTCCTGAAAAATAGTTTGGCTGCCGCTGTAGTGGCCAGTATGTCACCGGTTCTTTCTTCATTTGCCGAAGAGCACCCGGCACCTGCCATATCGGGCAAAACACCTAAACTGCGTTTCGCTATCGCATCCGATGGGCACTATGGTCAGCCGGGAACGGAATACAAGCAAAACCACGAAAATATTGTAAAGTGGCTAAACGAATCACACGATAAAAATCCGCTCAATTTTGTGATTATCAATGGTGATCTGGTACACGACCGCCCTGATTTATTGCCAGAGGTTAAAAAAGACTATTACGATAAACTTAAAGTTCCTTTTTATGCCATTCCGGGTAACCACGACCACGCAGATGCGAAGATCTGGAAATCGGTTTTCGGTTACGAAGACAATTTCTCTTTCGAAAAAAACGGGGTAGGTTTTGTATTGGCCAATACCTCCGATACCAAAGGGACTTACCTGTGCCCAAACAACGATTTTTTAAAACAAGAGCTTGATAAGTTTAAAAACCTGAAAACGGTTTTCGTGGTATTGCATATCCCGCCTCATTTCTGGGTGCCCGAAAGCCCATTTGTAGAATGTCCGGATACGATTAAATTATTGCACAGTTATACCAATGTAAAGGCGGTATTCCATGGACACGACCATAGTCTGGATGCTGTTTTTTATACCGATAAACTGCCACATTTTTTTGATGCCCACGTTGGCGGGAACTGGGGTACGGCCTATAAAGGTTACCGGATAGTAGAAGTGGATGAAAATGATAAGATCCTGACCTTCCAGGTGAATGCAAGCGGGTCGCCGCTGTTGAATGAAACGGAATTTTAACTGATATATTAAACTAAGATGAAAAAGATACTATTAGCAATCACTTTTGCAGGTATTGCACTGAATTGTTCTGCCCAAAAAATAACGGAAGGTCAATCAGATGTTAAGATGGGGACAGACGCAGCGCAACCCTTTTTGTTTTCTTTGAACACGCTAACGGCGGAAAATCCGCGCTGGAATATCCATTATTCCGGTAGTTATGGCGAAAGAACCAATGGTCAGTTCGGGTATGACGGTTTAGGACAGCAGTTTGGTGTTAAAGGATATCTGGGCAGTCGGTTTACGTTATACGCAACAGCTGCGATCGGCTTTGCCAATTCAGGTGGGGTTACCTCTGCCGAACAGGCCGAAGTGATCAGGGATTTAGTGGGTGGTAAAGGCATTACAGGTTTTCGATTGGGCGCTGGCTTGGGATTAAGCAGGGACTGGTCGAACACGGGTTCGGCGATCAGCCGCATTACGGCTGCGTTTGACCGCACAAACTGGAGAATGGCGGGCAATCTACGTTTCGAAAAAGCTTTTGATAAAACAAGGGACAAGCTTGATTTTATTACCAGTTTTGGGTATCAGCACCGTATTTCTAACGTTTTTTACTTAGGTTTTGAAGCATTGGGGCAGGATTTAGAAGGCCTGTGGGAAAAAGATGAAGCTGAAGGCGGAGCAAAGGTAATGATCGGTCCATCCATTAATCTGGAGCCAAACCATTCGAAACTTTCGTTCTCCATTTCTGGCGGACCTGTTTTTTATGCCACGCGCAGTCAGGTGATCCCATCAGAGGCCATTCGCGAAATCGGTTCGGTAGCCTCGGGTAACGGTTATACCATCAGGGCCCTGGTTAACTTTAATCTTCACCGTTAATCTTTATCTTCAATTTAGAACATGAAAAAATCATATATATTAATCCTGTTGTGTTTTCTTTTTATCCAGAAGGGATTTGCACAATGGCCGGGCAAAAATGAAAGCACCCAGCAGATTTTATTGCCGAATGGATGGAAACTGAGTCCGGCGGGACATTCCCTGCAATTGGGCGATCTGCCTTTAAATATGCAATTAAGCAGTTCAGGTAAATACCTTGCCATTACCAACAACGGTCAGAGCACGCAGTCGTTGCAATTGCTAGATGCCAGAACGGAGAAAATTATCGATGAGAAAGTGCTGAGCAAATCATGGTACGGTATTGCTTTTAGTAAAGATGAAAAACACCTTTATGCTTCAGGGGGTAATGATAACTGGATTTTGGATTTTAATATCCAGAACGACAAACTGGTTAAAAGCGATACGATTAAACTGGGTCCGATCTGGCCAAAGGGAAAAATCAGTCCGGCAGGTATTGTGGTCAATAAAAACAATACTAAACTTTATACGGTAACTAAGGAGGACAGCAGTTTATACATTATCAATCCTGTTGAAAAGCAGATCCTGAAAAAAATCCAGCTTCCGGCAATCGCTTATAGCTGTGTTCTGTCAACAGATGAAAGCAAACTTTATGTATCGCTCTGGGGCGGGAAATCTATTGCGGTGATCGATCTGGCTGCAGAAAGCATCTCAAAACTGATTCCGGTAGGCGATCACCCGAATGAGCTTTTACTCAATAAAAAAGGGAATATCCTCTTTGTAGCCAATGCCAACGATAATACGGTTTCGGTAATTAATACTTTGAACAATAAAGTAATTGAAACCATTGCCACCACACTTTATGCTACGCAGTTAACGGGTTCAACCACCAACGGTTTGGCTTTGAGCAGCAATGAGAAAACGTTGTACATTGCCAATGCCGATAACAATTGTCTGGCTGTTTTTGATGTAAGCAGGCCTGGGGTTAGCCAGAGTCAGGGTTTTATTCCGGTAGGCTGGTACCCAACAAGTGTTAAGGTGCTGGGCGCTAAAATTTTGGTGACCAATGGGAAGGGCAACACTTCAATGGCCAACCCTCAGGGTCCACAACCCATTTCTAAAGTAGATAATAGTGGTTACCACATGGGCAGTACGGCCAACAGCAGGCTACAGTATATTGCCGGTTTGTTTAAAGGTACCTTATCATTTATTGATTCCCCAAAGCCTGAGCAGTTAAAAATATATACCAAACAGGTGTATGCCAATACACCTTTTACCGATAAGCGTACGGTTACTGCCGATGGCGAGAATGGCAATCCTATTCCACGCAAACAAGGTGAAAAATCACCGATTAAACATGTTTTTTATATCATCAAAGAAAACCGGACCTACGATCAGGTACTTGGCGATATGCCAAAAGGAAACGGCGATTCTACTTTGACCCTGTTTGGTAAAAAGATTACGCCTAACCAACATGCCTTTGCCGATAATTATGTGTTGCTCGATAACTTTTATGTTGATGCTGAGGTGAGTGCCGATGGGCACAACTGGAGCATGGCGGCTTACGCCACCGATGTGGTAGAAAAAACCTGGCCAACAAGCTATGGTGCACGGGGCGGGAGCACAACCTTTGAAGGAGGCAGGCCTGTTACCTATCCAAAAGGCGGTTTTATCTGGGATTACTGCCAAAGGGCAGGGGTGAGCTACCGCAGTTATGGTGAGTTTGGCGATTATGGCAAGGCGAATATTAAATCGCTGCAGGGCCATATGTGTGCCGCTTCGCCGGGCTTTGATATGGATATTAAAGATCAGGTGCGGGTAGATGCCTGGCAGCACGATTTCGATTCGCTGTTGGTGGCCGGTTTGGTACCACAGTTTAATACCTTGAGGATTTCGAATGATCATACCAGCGGGCAAAAGAAAGGAAAATACTCTCCACAGGCCGCAGTTGCCGATAACGATTTGGCAGTAGGCCGCATTCTGGAACATCTGTCGCACAGTAAGATCTGGAAAGAGTCGGTGGTTTTTATATTGGAAGATGATGCCCAGAACGGACCCGATCATGTGGATGCACACCGTTCGCCGGCTTATGTGGTTGGTCCTTATGTTAAAAGAAATACACCTGTACATACGATGTACTCTACTTCGGGCTTTCTACGGACCATGGAGCTTATTTTAGGCCTGCCACCAATGAGCCAGTATGATGCTGCCGCAATGCCGCTTTACGAATGTTTTACGGCTACACCTGACTTTACACCTTATACCGTGTTACAACCGCTGATTGATTTGGATACCAGGAATGTAGCGGTTAACGAAAGCAGCAAACGCTCTGAACTGTTCAATTTTGCCAAAGAAGATTCGGCACCCGATTTAGATTTAAATGAAGTGGTATGGAAATCGGTTAAGGGCGAGCAATCGGTAATGCCGGCACCAAAGCGGAGTGCATTTGTGATATTGGAGAAAAAGAAAAAGGACGATGATGATTAGTAGTTGGTCATAATTCCCTATAAGCAAGAGGCAATTTTCATTTAGAAAATTGCCTCTTGTTATTTGTTCCATGGTCGGTGTCCTCACAGGCCATTTGTATAATGACGATTTATTGTCTACAATTTCCAGTCTGGTCTTTCGAAGTGACAGGTATAACCATAAGGGTTTTTCTGTAAATAATCCTGATGTTCTTCTTCAGCGTTCCAGAAATCAGTTTCCGGAACAACCTCCGTTACAATTTTGCCTGGCCATTTGCCCGAAGCATCCAATTCGGTTATTAATGCTTTCGCAGTTTTTTCCTGTTCTTCGCTATTGAAGAAAATGGCGGAGCGGTAAGAAGTTCCTACATCGTTTCCTTGTCTGTTGCGTGTGCTCGGATCGTGGATCTGGAAGAAATATTCTAATAATTTACGGTAGCTTAAAACAGTTGGATCAAAGGTAACTTCAATGGCTTCGGCATGTGTGCCATGGTTCCGGTAAGTGGCATTGGGAACATCACCACCGGAATAACCTACCACGGTAGAGATAACACCAGGGTAATGACGGAGCAGTTCTTCTACCCCCCAAAAGCAGCCGCCTGCAAGAATGGCTTTTTCAGTATTCATATATCTTTCCTTTTTTTGATTACATAAAGATACGGTGAAGATGTGTAAAAGGAAAGTAAAGAAGGAAGCTGTATAGTTGTATGATTTTATTGATTGTAGAGATTATTACCGTTAGCATAAATGGGTAATATTGCTTTTTCCGCTTTATGCCGCGGGGGCATGGTAGTTTTTCGCAGTTTATAATTTCTTTTTCGGTCGGTGGGCCACTAACCGATAGGATGATATGTTATTTATTATTGACCTACCGCTTCACGCCAGACCCCTAGCGATTTACTAATTGTTATTGCTGGATTGTTGCTTTGCGCTAAACGCTTATCGCTAACCGCCAACCTCAAACTCCATAAAACTCACATTGTTTTTGCGCGAAGAGCTTACGGCGATGCCCTTATCGGCCTTGTCTGTAAAGGTAAAACCTTCGAGTTCGTCAAGCTTATCGGTGTCTATAACTTTAATGACAGATTCTTTCCCGCTGGCAAGGGATTTAGCCAGATCAAGGAAGGTTAATCTCCATTTGCGGCCTTCAATCTGGTTTTGGATTAAAACCAGAATACCTTTATCGGCAACATAATGTAAGTTCTGTACCCATGGCGAGCAGGTAAATTTTTTAAAGAGGATTCCCTTTTCACTTGTTTTACTCGCTTTTGATAATGCTGCGGGATTGTACAAACGCACCTCATTGGCTTTATTGCCATAATCGGCTGTTGCGACGAACCATTTGCCTTTGTAACTTACATATTCGGGCCGTGTACCCTGGATACAGGCATCATCTTCAATGGTTTTAACCAAATTTCCATCCAATGTTTTCGTCTTTAAAAAACCTTGCCAGTTGATGCAGTTAATCACCGCTTTCCAAACGGTGCCCTCTGCATTTTGCTTTACCGAATTACCCACAAAAGTTGGTAAGCCCTTATGGTAAGCAACGCCTGTTGGATGTTTGATGATGTTTTCGCCCTTAACGGTGAACTTGTATTCCTTACGCTGGTAAACCAAAGTGTCTTTCTGGAGCTGATATTCGCGCATTACCCCCACTTCTCTGTCGCCGTAAAGAAAATACCGTCCATTTTGATAGGAAATGCCCTGACAGGCACCTAATGAATCAACCGTAATCGTTTTGGTAATCTTTCCATCTGTTTTATGGTACCTGGCTACAAAAAACATTACGATCAGCACTAAAATAGGGTTTAATGTTTTCATCATTTAGGGATCTAAAGGTTCATCAAAATCAATTTGCAAGGATGTGGTATTTAAGTAGAATTCTGATTCGGTATCGCTTAAACGTTTTCCGTTTTTATAAGGATAATAACCGAGTTCTTTTTTGCAACGCTCGGGCAGCAGATTGGTGATGTTATAGCTCTGCGATTTTACGGTACAGGCTAAACCAGGTTTGTCAACCGGCATCCCGTATCTGAACATCAGCCGGGCACAATTGCGCAGGTTGGTGGTGGTATGGCGGGCATGCGGTTCCATAATAATGGCACTTTCGGGGATTTGAAGGGTTTCCATTAAAAACTTCTTCATTTCGTAGGCTTCGCTGAACTTGGTTTTATAAGGGTGAACGCGACCGCCCGATACCACAATGAACGGTGCTACGCCTTTTTTATACTGGATGGCTGCCAGGCGGCAGCGGATCATTCCACCTGCACTGAGCGCAACCTCTTTTTCCTCCGGACCAGCACCGGGAACCAAAATCACACTGTATGGATATTTCTTCCAGTCTGTTTTTTTGATCTGGTTAAATGCCGCAAGGTTTACACCTTTGGCCATCGGCTCGTAATCGGCGGCATCATTGCGTTCGTTCAGTTCCAAAGCTTCCAGTGCAAATAACAGGGCAGGTTCAAAAAAAAGCTTATTGGTGCTTTGCAAAGCTAACAACGCACTGGCCGAGGTAAGTTCTGCAAACGCTGCATCTTTAAGGCTAAAACTGATCGAATCTATTTTGGGGTAATTGGGCTTGTTTCCTTCCACGTAAACACCAATGGCATAATTTATGGCATGGGCATCTTGTTCCCATGCTTTAATTAAAAGTGTTTTGTGCTGTTCTTTGGTAAACATGGCATAACAACCTGAGGGGATGATTTGCTTCGTTACCAAATTCCCCAATGGATTATTTTCTGTGTAAAGCAGGGCCAAACGGTTTCCTATACTGGCTATTTCCTCATTGCTGAATTTCAAAGCTTTGGCGTAACAGGCAATATCTGTTTTACATGTTTTAACGGCTTCATTTACCTGTACTATTTTGGAGCTATACATTCGGCTCAACGCCGTATCTGTGCTCAGCATTTTGCGCAGCTCGGGCAATTGCTGAAAAAGCGTAAGCAGGTAATAATTTTTGTACTGCACTTCGTTTCTGGTCTTTATTAACTGATAAGACTGTTGCGGTACGTCCTGTGCAGATAAGCCCTGGCAGAACAGGCAGAGCAAAAGGAAAGGATAGAGGGATTTCATCTCAGGGTTTTGGAAGCAAATTTACAGACAGGCCATTAAAGAAACATTAAGGGGATGTTATGCTTTAATGTTCAGTAAACCGATTTAGTATGGTTTAGAATGCCACTTAATATTAATTTAAAGTACTTGTACCGATTGGTGTAAAGAGTTAACACAGGGGATACATCGTGTTAAAAGTACACTTATACTTTTGCGGCTGTAGAACGCTCAAAAAATTACTCATTAACCTTAACGGATAAGCCTATGTAAATGTGAAAATCTACGCTTCTACTTAAAACAAAATCCCAATTATATTTCAAAACCATTACTAAGAACAAAAAGATGACATCATTTTTTTTAACCGCAAGTATAAAAAGTGCTTGCAGGAAATTGCTTTTGCCTTTAGGCTTACTGGCCATCTGTAACTCCAGTGCAATTGCAATAAACCACGAAGTAGCTGCTTCGGGTTTGCACAATAAAGCATTTGCCACGGTAAGCGGAACAGTTACCGATCAAAATAACCAGCCTTTACCTGGCGTGAGTGTTTTCGAAAAGAAAACAAAAAAAACAACCATAACTGATCCGAATGGTAAATACTCCATTTCGGTTGAGGAGGGGGCAGTTTTAGTATTCTCTTATATCGGTTACGATAACCAGGAAGTTGTGGTTAACGGCCGTTTAAATATTAATGTTACTTTAAAAGAAAGCAGCAATACCCTAAATGAGGTTGTGGCCATCGGTTATCAGAAGATCCGGAAATCGGACGTAACGGGTGCCATCAGCAGTGTTAAGGCCAGCGAAATGAATTTAACTTCTCCTACGGTTGGTCAGGCATTGGTGGGTAAGGTTGCGGGTGTACAGGTATCGCAAACCAGTGGCGCGCCATATTCGGGTACCAAAATCAGGGTGCGGGGTATCGGTTCGATTAACGCCAGTTCTGATCCCTTATATGTAATTGATGGTTATCCGGCAGGAAACAACGTATCCATCAATCCGGAGGATATCGAAACCATCGACATTTTAAAGGATGCGGCTTCTGCGGCCATTTATGGGTCAAGAGCCTCGGGTGGGGTAGTGTTAATTACCACCAAGAGAGGTACTGATGGAAAAGGAAAGTTTGAATATGATGTTCAGGGTGGTGTTTCTCAGTTGGCTAAAAAAGTAAAACTATTGGATGCCAACCAGTTTATCCAGCTGTTAATCGACGGACGTAATAATGCCTATAAAGATTTATGGGTAAACTCGGGCAAAACATGGAACGATGCCATGTTTGGCGATAACAATGCTACCCGTATTGCCAATGTGGGTAACGGAAGTAGTGTGAGTATCCCGGCCGATCTTTATAATTTCAGTACGCAACAGGCTATCCCTGCTGCCTATAATACCGATTGGCAGGATGAGCTCTATCGCAATGCAGCTTTTCAGCGTCATAACCTTTCCTTTTCGGGGGGTACCAAAGATGTAAAATACTTTTTAAGCGGCGGTTACCAGAACAACGATGGTATTGTAACCAACACCAACCAAAAGGTAACCAACTTTAGGGGTAATATTGATGGCAAGGTGAGCGAACGCTTACGTGTGGGTGCAAACATTGCTTATACACAGAATAATAACAGAGAGGTTCAGGAAGGACGTTATAACTTAAGCCCGATGATGTCGGCATTAATTTATTTACCTTATCTGCCAGCAAGAGATGCTAACGGGAATCCGATCCAGTTCGGCATGGGCGCATTAGCTTCCCAATACGGTATCCAGAACCCTGAAAATCCTTTGGCTACAGTTGAACAGTTAAAGATTACCAGAAAGAGCAATAGGAGTAATTATAATGCCAATGCTACTTACAAAATTTTAGAAGGGCTTAATTTTAAGGCTAACTTAGGAACACAAACCTACAACGAGAAATACGATTATTATTTGCCTACCAGCTTAAGTAGTGGCAATACCCCACCTTATTCTCCCGAATCGATCAGGGCAGCGAATGCGATAGCACAAACGCTTAGTCAGGTAGATCAACTGGCAGAGTTTACTTTAAATTATAATAAAACATTCGGTAAACACAGTATCGATGTTTTAGGCGGTTATTCTGCCCAGAAAACATCAAGCGATCAGATCAGGGTAGCGGCAAGCGGATTCCAGAATGATTACATTGGTGAAATTACAGATAAAGGAGCAGATGCAGGTTTTTTTACGCTAGACCGTAACAGAACTGGTAAAACAGTTACCACATTACTTTCTTATTTTGGCCGTTTCAGTTATAATTATGCAGGCAAATACTTTTTAACCGGTTCCTTCCGTCGTGATGGTTCATCAAGGTTTGGTCCGTTAAACAAGTATGGTAACTTCCCTTCAATAGCTGCAGGCTGGAATTTATCTGACGAAAGTTTTTACAATAACTTTTTGGGCGAACAATCGAGGGTTAAGTTAAGGGCCAGTTGGGGCTTAAGTGGAAATAACAATATCCCAGATTACCGCACGCAGCAAGAACTAAACGCACCAGGTGGCGCAGTTTTCGGTAATGCAATTTCTACCGCCATTTGGCCGGGTGCGATACAGGATAAGGGATTAGGATGGGAGTCTACTTCCCAGTTCAACTTTGGTACCGATATCAGTCTGTTCAAAAACCGTGTATCCATCATGGCGAATTATTACTTAAGTTATTCTTTCAACTTATTGTTTAACAAGCCACTATCAGCCATTGCCGGAACATCAACAATTTTAACCAATCTTACTGATAGTAAGGTGCGTAACAAGGGTTTCGATTTGCAGATTGATGGCAAAATTATCCAAAATCAAGACTTTACTTTGGGCTTAAGTGGAAACATTGCGGCAAACCGGAACAAGGTTTTAGACCTGGGTGGTAACAGTACGATATTTACTGCTGGTGCAGAGCGTTCGTATATTACACACGTTACCCAAGAAGGCCAGCCAATCGGTATGTTTTATGGATTTAAGGTTTTAGGTCGGATTACTGCCGATAATTTGGGTAAAGTTGCCCCATCGGCATCTGCTACCAACCCGGCAAAAATCGGCGATTTATATTTTCAGGATACCGATGGTAACGGCATTGTAAACGATGCTGATAAAACCGTAATCGGCACACCATACGCCAAATTCACCTATGGTTTCGCCTTAAATACCTCTTACAAAACTTTCGACTTAAGGGCATCGTTCAACGGATCGTACGGAAACCAGGTTTTAGATGGACAGGATTATTACCTGTATAACTTTGAAGGTTCTGGAAACCAATATGTGGAGGTTGCCGACCGTTACAGAAATGAAGCCAATCCTGGTAGCGGATTAAACTACCGCGCATCGCGTGCAGGTACGCAAAGTAACAGCACCCGTTTATCATCTTTCTATATTCAGGATGGATCTTACTTTAGGTGTACCAATATTACTTTAGGTTACAGTTTTCCAAAACAACTGGCCAATACGCTTAAGGTGAGCAATATCCGCGTGTATGCCAGTGTTGATAATGCCTTTACCATTACCGATTATAAAGGTTATAACCCTGAGGTAGATTACAGTGCAGGTAATAACCTTGCCCCTGGTGTAGATTATGGAAACTACCCATTGGCAAGAACCTACAACCTTGGTATCAAATTGACTTTTTAGAACTAAAGAAATGAAAAAACATATTTATAAAGTATTGGCCCTAAGTACAATTTTAAGTTTGGGTGCCTGTAAAAAAGATTTTCTAAACCAACGTAACCCCAACGCCATTGCGGTAGAGGATTATTTCAAAACAGAAAACGATGTATTGCTGGCTGTGAATGGTGTATATCAATCGCTTAGAAGCAGCAACACCCTGGGCGAAAACAGTGGTCTGTTTACCGACGAACGTTCGGATGATGCAGGTAGAAATGATAACCAGAGTAACGCAGGTGAGCCATTTCAGTTCAATGATTTTTCGCTTTTGCCAAGTAATTCTTATTTAAAGAGTCATTGGTTAGCACTTTATGAAGCCATTGGCAGAACAAATGTTGTACTAACCAGTATTGATAAAGTATCTTTTACCAATGCGGCTACTAAAGAGAATTATAAAGCAGAAGCGAAGTTTATCAGGGCGATTATGTACTTCGAACTGGTTCGGAAGTGGGGGCCGGTGCCCGTAGTAACCAAACAGCTTAGCACAGCTGATGAGGTAAGAGAGAATACTTTTCGTGTTCCTGAAGCGGATGTATACAATCAGATTGTAAGCGATTTAAAGGATGCCCTTAACAGCACATTGCCGAATTTTCAAACTGGCGCGAACGTGGGCAGAACCTCAAAAGCGGCAATAAACGCCTATTTGGGCAAGGTTTATTTAACCATGGCGGCTACATTACCGGCAAATAAAACCGAAAATCTGAGCAATGCGAATACTTACCTGACAGCGGCATACAATATGAAAGCCTTCGGAAATCTTTCTGATATTCCTTATACCGATGTTTTTGATGTGGCAAAAAAAGCAACCTGTAAGGAACTGATTTTCCAGATTTCAAATAAGCAGGGCGATATCAGTTTTAGCTCGAGCATTGCGGCGAACAACCAGGCGAAAGGCGAAACCATCAATTCGCTTAAACCATCTACAGGAATTGGGGCCAATGTAAAACTTGATCTGATCAATGAATACGAAACCAGCGATTTAAGGAAAGATTTCTCTGTTAAGTTTGCCAATGATCCGACTGTAAAAGATTGGTTTATTACCAAATTCCGCGATGCGAGCCAGGGGGCAACCAATGCGGGTTATGGTGGCAACGACTGGATATTGATGCGTTATGCTGATGTAATTTTGATGCTTGCCGAAGTAAATATGTTACAGCGCAACGATGCCGTGGCGATTCAATATCTGGATATGGTGAGGGCAAGGGCTGGGATGCCATTATACGCTGTAGCCAAAACAGATGCTACTTATGCAGCTAAATTCCCCACTTTAAAGCTGGCTATTTTGCACGAGCGCAGGTCGGAATTTGCTTTTGAGCATCAAAGATGGTTCGATCTGATCAGGAATTTTACCGCTGCGGAACTGGTTACTTATTTAAAGGCTAAACCACAATCATCATACGGGATTGCTAAACTAACTAACGTAACGATAAAAGACAGGTATTATCCTATTCCTTTTGATGAGGTGAAATTAGATCCGGTAAAGATGTATCAGAATCCGGGTTACTAAACCGATAAAAATATATAAGCAAAGCGGGCTGATCAATGATCGACCCGCTTTTTTAGTTTGGGGTTTAGCGTTTTCTGTTCTATAGTTGAAATAGGAAAGGTCAAGATTATCAATTATTCGCCTGGTGTTCTTAGCGTCTTTATGGTTAAAAAGGGCGTATCTACACCATCGTCATTCGATAGCTATCGGATCTCGCGCAGGCGGGAACCCTAAGGCGCTCGCTATGTTTTAATACTATGGGTGGGAGCTCCCCTCCTTCAGGAGGGGTTGGGGGAGGTTTTTCCCTTCGCGCAGTCTTGCCTCGGCTCGCCGCCGCCGAAGGGGCTCTTTCTTTTTTTCAGTTGGGTTTATGTTTTTATAGGTCTTCAAGCTTGCGTCGCAGGTCTCTTGATAGAAAAGAAACAAACCTGAGCGCAGCGAAAGCATGCCAGCCTTTGAAAACAACAAACACAAAGGCATAACATCAAGGCTTGCAGCTTTTCTTGTAAAAACCTACGGAAATCTTTATCACGGCAGCATCGAGGCTCTTGGTCCCTTGCTTAAATCCCAACGCTCCCGCTTTGATCCTGCCTTGGGCAGTGGGATAATGAGGGGGTGTGCACAGATTTCCATGCTTTTTCCGGCGAAAATCTGCGATGCCGGATGGCAGGGTGCAGATAGCGAGGTGCAGATAAGCGATTGCAGAGCAGAGACAGGCTCCGTAATTGATTCTATAAAACTATGGGTGGGAGCTCCATTCTTCAGGAGGGGTTGGTGGAAGTTTTATCCGTGCAGGTGGAAGTTTTATGCGTGCGGGTGATAGTTTTATGCGTGCGGGTGATAGTTTTATGCGTGCGGATGGAAGTTTTATGCGTGCGGTCGTTAGTTTTATGCGTGCGGATGGAAGTTTTATGCGTACGGCTGATGGTTTTAAAGTCGCAGTAAGGAGTTTTAAAGGTGCGTATTTTAAACGAACTCACACCCGTACTAAACATTGTATTTAACGGGCAAACCGAATTTGCTTACCGGCTTTTCCATGTGCATGAGGTGGAGCAGGCCCTGCAGGAGGGAAGTCTGTTTTTTTACTATGCCACCAATTTTCGGAATTGCTTGTATAGTAAACCTGCAAGTTATCTGGACAGTGGGGGGGCTAAACCCATTGCCGGGCGTGTTAGGGCCAACTATCGGCACGAAGTTAATAAGGCCAATAAATTTTTAGCGGGGGCAAAGTTCTATTATAAACAGCAAAATTTCGAATACTGCACTTTTATGCTGCACCAGGTTTTCGATCTGATGTTTCGGGCCATCGAAGTACTGGTAATGGGGAAGGATAAAAAAACGCATCGCATTAATGCGCATCAATTGTATGTTAAAGCCTATGTAAAACCGCTTGCTGAGCTGTTTAGTAATGATGAAGAAGAGCTTTGTCTTTTACATCTGCTTGATGAAGCCTATCTGGCCGTTCGCTACGAAAACGATTACAAAATTAGTGAACCCGATGTGGTACGGCTGTTTGAAAAAGTAGATTTATTGTACCACGTTGCAGAACAGGTTTGTCAGGGGGTGATGAACAATCATTTCGATCAGCAGGTTACTGAAATGCGGGTGGGTTAATCGTTAGCAATAAACTCACTCGGTGTTTTGCCGAAATGTTTTTTAAACTCTGAACTAAAATATTTCCGGTCGCTAAAGCCTACTGAATAGGCAATTTCAGTAATGTTTCCGGTGCCCTGTTTAAGCAATTGTGCTGCCCGTTTGATGCGTAGTGATTTAATAAAGTCGTTTACCGAAAGATCGGTTAATGCCCTTATTTTTTTATAGAGTACCGGCTGGCTCATGCCAATTTCTGATGCCAGGGTAGGTACGTCAAAATCAGGATCGGCGATGCGGTCTTCGATTACCTGTATAATTTTATTTAGAAAGTTTTGCTCTGTGGTATTGATCACCATGTTTTTAGGCTCGAGCGTAATTACCTGCGCAAACTTTTGTTTAATGGTTTCGCGTGCATTGAGGAGGTTCTGGATGTTCAGCTCCAGTATTTTTAGGTTAAATGGTTTCATAATATAGGCATCGGCACCATTTTCGAAACCGTTGATCTGGTGCACATAAGCCGACCTCGCCGTTAATAAAACCACTGGGATATGGCTTGTTCTTTCGTCGGTTTTAAGTTTCCGGCACAATTCGAGGCCATCCATCACAGGCATCATTACATCACTGATAATGAGATCAGGAATCAGATCAAGGGCACACTCAAGTCCGGCAGCACCATTTTCCTGTTCAAATATGTTGTAGGCTTGATGTAAAGACTGTTTGATAAAAGTTCTTACATCTTCGTTATCCTCTACCAGTAAAATGTTATGTTTTTTACCGGCGTTAGCGGTATCCGTCGCAATGTTTACTGCTGTAACAGACTCTGAAGACAATGGAGCGGTATGGAGGTTATAGTTTAAAGCATCGTCATAATACACATAATCGGCTATAAATTCGGATGGATTAAAATGTGCTTTTCCTGTTTTTAAACTTACGGTAAAACAGGTTGCACCAAAAGCATGACCGTTTTTTGGTGTGCTTTTAAAAGTGATCTCGCCATGGTGCAGTTCTACAATGCTTTTAGAGAAGGATAAGCCTAAACCCGTGCCAATGGTGGTAGCGGTATTGCCCTGATAAAAATTGGTAAACAGATTGGCCTGGCTTTCCAATGGGATGCCTTTGCCGTTGTCGCAGATCTGGATATGAACCAACTGATTTTCATGCAGGATTTTTAAGGTGATTTTCCCATTCACGGGCGTAAACTTAAAAGCATTGGAAAGCAGGTTGAACAATACCTTTTCCATTTGAACTTTATCGAAATACAATTCGATTGTTGGCTGTCTGGTTTCGAAAACGTAATCAATGTTTTTTGAAATGGCCATGTTCTGGAAAGCCAGAAATATTTCCCTGCAGAATTTTACGATATCGCCAGGGCTAACATGCAGCGCCATTTTCCCGCTTTCGGCTTTTCTAAAATCGAGCAGTTCTGTAACGAGGTTCATTAAACGGTCGGCATTGTTTTTAATCGGTTGTAAATCTCTGTTGAGGGCAGGATCGTCTTTTGCGTTTTCGATCAGCTTATCCAATGGGCCAATAATGAGCGTTAATGGCGTACGGATTTCGTGAGAAATATTGGTGAAAAATTCGAGTTTATGCTCATTAATCTCTTTCTCCTTCTTCAATACGGCTTTAATTAATAAATAGCGGACAAACACAAAAGATATGCCTGCAAAAACACAGAAATAAAAGAGGTAGGCCCACCAGGTTCTGTAAAATGGCGGATTTACCGTAATGCTGATCTTCCGGATATTGGCGCTCTGAACGCCATCATTATTAACGCCTTTAACCATAAAGGTGTAATTGCCCGGAGGGAGATTGGTGTAAGCAGCGGTTGGGACATTTACCTCGTTCCAGTTTTTTTCGAAACCATCTAGTTTATAGGTGTAACGGTTTTTCTCTGGCTTGATAAAATTTAAGAGGGCAAAACTTAAACTGAATGTATTCTGATCGCTCGCAAAAACGAGTTTATCCTTTAAACCAATATTCTTATCGAGCAAACCATCATCTGCATTAATTTTTACTGGCTTGTTATCTACTTTTAAGCCGGTAATGACAAGTGTGGCGGCTTTGTTATTGGTTTGTATGCGGTTGGGGTAAAAGCTGATAAAACCGTTATAACCGCCAAAAAACATTTCACCATCGGTGCTTTTAAAAAAAGCATTGGCATTAAATTCGTTGCCCGGAAGGCCGTCGGCAATGGTATAGTTTTTAAAGGTTTTGTTTTTCCGGTTAAACATCGACAGGCCATTGGCGGTACTGACCCAAAGGTTGCCATTGTCATCTTCCAGAACACCGAGCACATTGTCGTTCGGTAAACCATTTTTTACGGTGTAGTAAATTACTTTATTTGTTTTTTGATCGTAGCGGATGAGCCCTCTGTTATTGGTGCAGATATAAATTTCTTTATTCTTTGTTTCTGTAATGCCGTTTACATAATAATCGGCAGGTTTTTTGGTTTGGGCATCGCACAAGGTATAAAACTCTTTTTTTTCTATATTATAAATGCAAAACCCGTTCGTGGTTCCAAAGTAAACGCGGTCGGTGACCATTAAAGCTTTCACTATTGCAGCACCCGAAAAAATGGCGGGCAGCTTAAAATTGTAGAACTTTGTTTTCCCGGGATTGGAAATTTTAATGCCATTGCGCTGAGTGGCTACGTACAGCGTGGCATAGCGATCTTCGGCTACCGCGGTAATTTCGTCGGGTACATCTTCCTGATGTGCGCTGAAATTGAAACTCTTAAACGTACGGTTTTTGCTATCGTAAACGTTAAGACCGCCCGAATGTGTACCGATCCAGAGTTTTCCCTTCTGATCGAGTATAATTTTTTTGATCAGGTTCGATTTGATCGAGTTGCTCCCGCCGTCGTTTTTAAAAGCGGTAAAGGTGTTTGCCGATCTGTTGAAATAATTTAATCCGCCACCTTCGGTTCCGATCCAGAGGTTTTTATTTTCATCTTCGGCAAAAGCACTTACCACGTTATTGTTAATGCTGGAGGTATTTTTGTTGGTGCTGTAAATGCCAAAGGCGGTAGTGTATGGATAGTTGATGTTTACGCCACCAAAATAAGTGCCCGCCCAAATGGAGCCGTTCTGGTCTTTATACAGCCGGTGAACCGAATTCTGGCTCAGGCTTTTTTTGTTGTCGGGATCGTACTGTAAGTTTACGTAATTGAAACTCCGGGTATCCATTACACTGATCCCATCTAATGTACCGATCCACAATTTGCCTGCATCATCCAATACCATGGTGCGGATGGTGTTGTTTACAAGCGAATTTTTTTGACCATCGGAGTGTTTAAAATTCTTAAAGGTTTTTGTGGTAGGGTTAAAAAGGTTCAGGCCATTATCCTGTGTACTTATCCAGAGTTTATTTTGTGCATCTTGAATTATCCCGGTAATATAATTTTCGCTGATATCTCCCGGTTTCCCCTGATTTTTAAAAACAATTGTCTGGTAAACTCCGTTTTTCGGGGTCATTTTTAATAGGCCATTGGATGTTCCTACCCAGATATTTCCTTCGCGGTCCTGCTTTACGGTTCTGATGTTATGGTATATTCCATCCTTAAGTTTGTCACTAAAGAAAACCTTTATTTTCGAGGTATCTCCATTAACAAGAAGGTTCAATCCATTTAAGGTACCAATCCAGACATTCCCTTTTTGATCTTCGGTAATGCAGTTGACCATATTGTTGCTGAGGCCATTTGGCCGGGCAGTTATGCGTTCGAAATTGTCGGTTGTTTCATTATACCTGTTTAAACCCGTATTGGTGCCTACCCATAAATTTTGGTGTGAATCGGATAAAAGACTCACCACGTAATTATTCGATATAGAAAGAGGGTCGGTATTGGAAGATTGATAAACTTTAACATTGTATCCATCGTAGCGGTTTAGGCCGTTACGGGTACCGAACCACATATATCCTTTTTTATCCTGGCAGATGGCCAGTACAGAAGTTTGCGAAAGGCCTTTTTCTATTCCGAGGTGATCGAAGAGGATGGGCTGCTGGCATAGGCCTGGCCTTACAGCTCCTAAAATCAGGATTGCACTGAGCAAAGATTTCAGGAAGGCTGTAGGCATGGGATAATTGGTTATATGGGTTACTGGCAATCTAAATTATGGTTTAAAAGCATTTTTGCCAAATATTTAGAAAATTACCCCTAAATATTTAGAAAATTATACCCCCGTAAAAAGTGCTAAGCTATAAGTTTGTTCTGCAGGCAATGCTTTATAAAAGTGAAGCCTCAGCACGAACAAACCTAATAACCAATTTAACCAACAATTATGAGTAAACTCTACATCCCAGGGAGAACAGGCACGCCGCCGCGTGTATATCTTTTTCCTAAGCTTTTATTATTACTCACTTGCTTCCTATTGACCACTCTGCATGTTTTTGCCCAGAGCAAAACCATTACCGGGGTAGTTACCGACGAAAGTAAACAGACCGTGCCCGGTGTATCGGTGACTGTAAGGGGGAGTAAAACCACTACGCAGACAGATGCGGATGGAAGGTTTAAAATCCAGGCATCAGCAACCGACCAGTTGGTGTTTAACTATGTGGGTTATGCTACGCAAAGCCTAACGGTTGGCGCACGTACTACAGTTAACGTGGTGTTAAAATCTTCTATTACCGGATTAAGCGATGTGGTAGTAGTGGGTTACGGCACCACCAAAAGGGCTGATCTTACGGGTGCCGTTGGTTCGGTAAATATGAAAGATCTGGAACAGGCTCCTGTTAAATCGTTCGATCAGGCGCTTGCCGGACGTGTAGCGGGGGTTCAGGTATCAACCAATGACGGACAACCTGGCGCAACGGCAAATATTGTGATCCGTGGAGCGGGATCCATCTCTCAGGATAATTCGCCATTGTATGTAATCGATGGATTCCCATCCGAAGATGCCAATGCCAACTCCATTAATCCTTCAGATATCGAAAGTATAGATGTATTAAAAGATGCTTCAGCCACCGCGATTTATGGTGCACGTGGATCGAACGGTGTGGTATTGATTACCACCAAGAGAGGTAAGGCGGGTAAACCGCAACTGAGCTACAATGCCTATTACGGTACGCAAAAATCGCCCGATAAAATTCCCGTGATGAATGCCTTTGAGTTTGTGAAATACGTGAAGGAGCTGAACCCTGTTTTTGCTGATTCGGTTTATTTAAAAAACGGCGTGACCATAAACGATTACCAGAATGTATCGAGCCTGGACATGCAGGATTATATTTTCCAGAACGGACAGAACCAGAACCACGATATTGCCTTAAGGGGTGGGAACGATAAAACCACCTATTCGATTTCCGGCAACTACAATAACCAGAAAGGGATTGTAAAATACAGTGGTTTTAAACGTTATCAGGGCCGTTTTGTACTCGACCAAACGGTTACGGATAAATTAAAAGCGGGTATAAACGTAAATTATGCCTACAGCGAAACTTTCGGAACGCCAATATCCGCAACCAATTTTTATGCTTCTTCGGTGCTGTTGTATTCGGTTTGGGGATACCGCCCGGCCGCGGCGATTTCGGGCAGGGATCAGAATACCGATCTGCTCGATTCTTTTTACGACCCTACAAATGAGCTCGCGAATAATCAGGATTACCGGGTAAACCCCTTAATCAGTTTGGAAAACCAGAAAACCATGTATAAAGCTACAACGATGGTGGCCAATGGTTATGCGGAATATGCTTTTACACCCAAATTAAAACTGAGGGTAGCTGCGGGCTTTACCAATGCCAATACCGAAACCAATATTTTTAATAATGCTTTAACACAATCGGGCAGTAAATGGAACTCATCAGGACCAAACGGAACCTATGCTACCAGTCCGGCTTTTAACTGGTTAAATGATAATACGCTAACCTATAAAAATACTTTTAACAAAAACCACAACCTTACCGTTTTGGCAGGTTACTCCGCACAGCGGAGTAAAAACTCCTACCGGTCGATTTATGCCTCGCAGATTACCAACGAAAGTTTAGGTATCGATGCCCTGGATTTAGTGCCTGCGGCCAATACGGTGGTAAATTCGCGCAGTTCGGTTTGGACGCTGCAATCGTTTCTGGGCAGGTTGAATTATGATTTTAAAGGCAAATATTTATTGACCGCCAGTTTCAGGGCCGATGGATCGTCGAAATTTGCGCCGGGCAAACGTTGGGGCTATTTTCCTTCGGCATCGGCAGGATGGCGTTTCAGCCAGGAATCTTTCCTAAAAGATGCTACCTGGTTATCTGATGGTAAACTGCGTATCGGTTATGGCGAATCGGGAAACAACCGTGTGGGCGATTTTGCCTACCTGCCACAGCTAAACTTAGGCAATACGCAATACTGGTATTCGTTTAACGGTAAACCGGTAGCCATTGGTTCGGTAATTACCGCATCCGGAAATTACGATCTGCAGTGGGAAACCAATACACAGACCAATATCGGTTTGGACCTGAGTTTCTTTAAAAACCGTTTGGGTTTAACGGCAGATGTATATAAAAGGGTAACCAACGATTTATTGCTGAATGCCCAGTTGCCTTATGCAAGCGGGGTGCAGAGTGGAACGGGTTTTAAAAACATCGGGAGTTTAGAAAACAGAGGTTTAGAGATTACCTTGAACAGTACGAATATCCAGACCAAAAATTTCCGCTGGACGAGTAATTTCAACATCAGTTTTAACAAAAACAAAATTTTAGAATTAACCGAAGGGCAGAATTCATTGCTTGCCGGTTCTGGAACATTTTTTAATACCACCTATACCAGTTTATCTCCATATATCTCTGTAAAAGGCCGTTCGGTTGGGGAGATGTACGGACTGATTTTCGATGGGGTTTATCAATATGGCGATTTTGATAAAATGCCAAATGGTACGTTTTTGTTAAAACCAAGTATTACCACCAATGGCTCAACCCGGGCATCTATTCAGCCAGGTGATATCAAATACAAAGATTTAAACGGCGATTTAGTGGTAAACAATAACGATTATACCATAATCGGCAGGGGTTTGCCGATTCACACGGGTGGTTTTAGCAATAACTTCAGCTATAAAAACTGGGATTTAGGAGTTTTCTTACAATGGTCGTACGGCAATAATATCATCAATGCGAACCGCTATGTTTTTGAGGGCGGTATCGTAACCAACCCGAACCTGAACCAATACGCCTCCTTCCAAAACCGTTGGACACCAGCTAATCAAAATAACGATTTATTTAGGGCGGGGGGAATGGCTGCGGCGAATTACTCTTCCCGGGTAGTAGAAGACGGATCGTACCTGCGATTAAAAACCGTTCAGCTGGGTTATAATTTCTCTAATAAAATCGTTAAAAGTATTGGCATGTCAAAACTGCGTTTAAATGCATCGGCACAAAACCTGTTAACTCTTACCGGTTATTCGGGCCTGGATCCTGAGGCCTCATCAAGACCGAGCAACCTTACCCCGGGATTCGATTATGGAACCTATCCGCAATCGTTCACGATAACCTTTGGTTTAAACGCGACATTTTAATCACCATTAAAAGATAAGACAATGAAAAATAAATATATTCTGGCTTTTTTATTTGTGATGGGGTTATCATCATCATGCAAAAAATTCTTAGACACCGAACCAACAGATTTCTACAGCCCCTCAAACTATTACGAAACGGCAGATCAATTGCAGGTAGCGCTTAATGGCATATACAGCAATATGATGTACGAGCGGATGTACGGCCAGGTATTGAACTTTAATTTTGTAAGTGCAACCGACGAAATGTTGCCCAACCGCCCGGTAAACGGGGAGGCTCGTGGCCTTTATTATTCGTACGATGCAGGGCATGCTTACGTAGCCGATGTTTGGCGCTGGCCATATCTGGGTATCAACAACGCCAATGTACTGATCGATAATATCAAGAAACCAACGATGGATGAAAAACAGCGTGGTTATATTAAAGGTCAGGCTTTGTTTTTAAGGGCCTACAATTACTTCATTCTCACCACTAATTTTGGTGAGGTTCCGCTCATCCTCCATAGTCCGGGTATTGCGGAGACCAATATTCCGGCCTCATCTCAGGCGGCTGTTTATGCACAGATTGTTGCCGATTTAAAAGAGGCCGAAACTTTGCTGCAAGGTAGAACTGCAGCCAGTTTAGGTTATAACGATCAGGTAACCGTTACTGCGGTACAGGCCATGTTGGCGCGTGTGTACCTGTATTGGGCAGGATACCCTACAAATGACGCCACAAAATATGCCGATGTGATCATATATGCCGATAAAGTAATCAATTCAGGGCTTCATGCTCTAAATCCGGATTACAAGCAGGTTTTTATCAATCTGTGTCAGGATAAATATGATGTAAAAGAAGATATTTTAGAATGGGGATCAGCGGGTGCTGCAGCAGGAGTAACGAATAAAACCGGGAACGACATTGGAAACTTTGTGGGGATCCAATCTGCCATCCTTACCGTAAACGGAGTTTTCGATCCAGCCTCTTATGCAGCGGTTGGATGGGTTCAGACGACGAAAAAATTATTTGACAGTTATGAGGTTGAGCCCACCAGTACCCTGGTAAACAAAGCATCGCTGGATACAAGGAGAGACTGGAACTGTGCTGATTTCATCTGGACCGTAAATACAACAACCGCTGTGAGGAGTAAAACAGAAAAGCCCAATCCATGGCAGATGATGTGTGGGAAATTCCGTCGTGAATACAGTCCGGAGGCTTCAAGGAATCTGGGGACCTATAATATCAATTGGCCGGTAATCCGCTATTCGGATGTATTATTGATGAAAGCGGAGGCCGAAAACCAGGTGAACGGCCCCACAGCCGCGGCTTATGATGCCATTAACCAGGTGAGGAAAAGAGCTTATGGAACCATGTACGGCAATATTGTAAAAAATATCAATGTGGTAACAGGAGGTTCGGGGTATACTGCTGCCAATCCTCCGGTGGTAACGATTAGCGGTGGTGGTGGCTCGGGTGCCACAGGAGTTGCGGTGGTTTCTACCGCAGGTGTGGTTACGGGTATTAAATTAACCAACAGAGGTAACTTAACCGCTGCAGGACCCTATTTTAGCAGTGCGCCAACCGTTAGCATTGCCGCACCAGCAACAGGTGTTACTGCAACCGCTACCGCGACCATCACTAATGGGAATGAATATCTGTTAACACCAGGGTTAAATAAAGCGGATTTTCAATTGGCGATCAGAGATGAGCGTATGCGCGAATTATGCTTTGAGGCATATCGCAAAGCCGACCTTATCCGTTGGGGAAATTTTGTGGGCGATATGCAAAGCTTCGCCAATTATGCGGTCGCCAATGGGGTTTCGGCAACAACCGGAAACGCGGTTGGCTATAGCGGGATTACCGGAATTACCCAAAGGCATGTGCTGCTTCCAAAACCAACCTACGAGTTAAACTTAAATAAGGCTTTAATTCAAAACCCGGGATATTAACTAACCACAAAAATGGAAATAAAGATGAAATATCTATTCAACATATGTTTGCTTGCGGCTTTATTTTTTACAGCCTGTAAAAAAGACCTTACTACCGATGCGCCAACTGCGGGTATTAACCTAACCAACGCACGTTCTACCATTGGTGATACGCTTGTTTTTAAATTGGGCGATACCTGCAGGTTTGCGCTTGATGGTTATGCCGATAACATTGCTTTTTGGGCTGGTACCATAGGCAATAAATACGAATTCCGTGATAGGACAATGGCGAAGGGCATACCTACCTTATCTTTTACCAGTACTGCTCAATTTGGTACGCAAACCAATACCTTACAGGTTTTGGCTACCAATAAATTGTCGTCGAGAGATTCGGCAACGGTAGTAAACGCCGCCTGGACAAACATTACCGACCGTACCCCTTTGGCTACCAGTGCCACTGCCGTAAATACAGGTAATGTGAATTTAGCTGATCTGGTAAGCGGTGTAAACGATTCGCTTTTTATTGCCTTCAGATATTCGGGCGTAACCGGCGCTACTCAGCGAACCTGGACGATTACCAATTATACGGTAAACAATGTATTGGGCGATTATAGCTTTAACTTAAGTTCATTGGTAAATGATAATGCCTATTGGACCCGCTATGGCAATGTTTGGACACCTGCCAATGCAAGGTGGGTGCCTACTACAACATCCTTAACCATTGTTGGTGGAGCAGCAACAGCGCCTACCAATACCAGCTGGATCGTAAGTAAAGCCTTGTATGTGGGCCGGGTTTCGCCAGATATTTCTACTGCTACGGTTAAAAATATTACGGCATCGGCCACTACAGCCTATGCCTATAAATACCTGGCCGTGGGCAAATACAAGGCAACCTTTGTTGCGTACAATGTTAATCCCAACGAAAGTAAATCAACCCTTAAAGAATTTATTATCAAAGTGATCCAATAAGCAATAGTTGACTTGAAAAATGATCGTCAAAATAAATTATAAGAGATTTAAAATACTGCTCTCACTGTATTTTTTGTGTTTTACTGCTGTTTCGGCCAACGCGCAGGAAGAACCTTATGCGGTAATTATGGGGCGGATTAACCTTGACCTGCAGGCGGGGGTAAATGATGGGGTACTGGTAAAAAGGATCAACAAAAATATGGTGTCTTTAAACGCAGATGGAAGTTGGGCCGATATCAATTATAGCGACGCCCAGTACGATCCTTTAAAGCGGATCAAGGATATGGCGATGGCTTATATCCGTCCATCGAATAAGCTTTACAATGATCGGGAGTTACAGGCATCAATTGTTAAATCTTTACAGAACTGGCTGGATAAAAACCCGAAGAACAAAAACTGGTGGTATAATGATATTTTTTATCCGCAGGCTATTGGGGAAACACTCCTGTTGATGCGTAGTGCAAAAACGCCGCTTCCCCAAGAACTGGAAAAGGCACTGATCAATAGAATGATCAGAAGGTTAAAAACCGGAGATGGGGCCAACACCTCTGATGAGGCATTACATTATCTGTACCGGGCCTGTTTAACCGAAAATAAAGCAACGCTTGATTCTGCCGCGAAATACCTGTTCGAACCCATTGCCATTGCAGATGGAAAAGAGGGTGTTCAGGCCGATGGAAGTTATTACCAACACGGCAAACAACAGGCCATTGCCAGTTACGGGAGGGTATTTGCCGGTAATTCGGTTAACGCTGCATTTTATTTAAGAGAAACTGCCTATGCTTTACCAAAGGGCCAGTTCGCGATTTTGGTCAGTTATTTAAAGAATACCTTTCTTAAAACCGTAAGGGGCTCTTTCTATGATTTTAATGTACGTGGACGGGGGATCAGCCGTAAAGACTCCTTAAGCAGCGGCATGGTCGGAATGGTAAAGAAGATTAAACTTTTCGATCCTGAAAATGCAGCCTATTGGGAGGCTTCGGTTAAGCGTACCTCGGGGGCAGAATCTCCCGGTTATAAAATCACACCTTCGCACAACCAGTTTTGGAAGAGCGGTTATACCCTGCACCTTCGGCCAGCTTATACTTTTAGCGTGCAAACGGCATCAACCAGAACCTTACGGACCGAGCGTGGCAATAACGAAAATATATTGGGGAAATTTCTCCCCGATGGAGCTACCAATATCCAGCGCAGCGGATCGGAATATGCGAACCTGATGCCGGTTTGGGAATGGGATAAAATCCCGGGAACCACCAGCAGGGATTATCCGGATGACAGTGGCGCAACCATTTT
>Ga0163161_10000516_pt1 | contig 31488 bp, 30 predicted proteins | sample S45metaG_FD_129847 | JGI IMG/M metagenome (GOLD analysis project Ga0163161, IMG submission 129847) | Switchgrass rhizosphere microbial communities from Kellogg Biological Station, Michigan, USA - S4-5 metaG | ecosystem: Host-associated > Plants > Roots > Rhizosphere > Soil | place: USA... | reverse complement strand
GGCGAGGAGGCTGATCACCGCCCGATTGAAGGCCGGGATGTCGTCTGGCTTGCGGCTGGTGACCAGCCCTCCATCGACGACGACCTCCTGATCCACCCAATCGGCACCCGCGTTCTGAAGGTCAGTCTTGAGAGACGGCCAGGATGTTAAGCGCCGTCCCCGAGCCTCGCCTGCCTCGATGATAGTCCACGGACCGTGGCAAATCGACGCTACTGGCTTGCATGACCCTTGCCGCTTGGGCCGTGTACGGCCTTTGGCAGTCGATTGCGGGACTGGTGGTCGGTGTGATCCTGCTGGACTTCGGAGTGCAGAGTGCGCTCGTCTCCAACCAGCACCTGGTCTATGCGCTGCGACCCGAGGCGCGCGCACGCCTGAACACAATCTTCATGGGAGCCATGTTCCTGGGCGGTGCGGTAGGCTCCGCCGGAGCGACCTGGGCTGGGAGCGCGAACGGACGGACCGCCGTGACGATCTTGGGTGCGGTGTTCTGTGCCACGGCAGTGGCGATCCAGTTCTTTGGTACAAAGCGCCAGGATTGAACTCGCGCCGCGATGAACGGTAGTGCTCGCGATTGATGCGCGTCCTTCGATAGGACGCGTCTCTGCTCCTTCAGCCCGCCTTGCGCTTGGCGAGGATCGCCGCCCAGGGGTTCGGCTTTGCCTCGCCGATGCGGTGCAAGGTATTGCGATCGGCATGAGCGAACGGCGCATCGCGCCCTTCCAGCATCAACTGGGTGTCCGTGACGTAGCTCCATGATCCATCGGCATGGAAGGTGATGGTCATTGTGTAGCTGTCAGTGCGGAAGGCCTGTTCCAGAAAGGTGGTCGAGCAGATGCCGAAGTCGGTTTCGCCGCGCTTGGCCGTGACGACGATCTCGTCCGCATCTGGCGCGGCATGGCCCGAGGCTAGCGCGACCTGGCCGCGCGGGATCGCCACCGTTTGCTGCACCAGTCCGGTCGCGGGCTCCCACAGCCAGTAGCCGACCTGATCGTGGAAGGTGATGTCCTCTTCCACGGTCGTGATGTGGGTGTGGTAGCGCAGGCCGTAGAACAGTTTCGGGCCGTTTGCCTGCGGGTCGATCGGCTGGAAGTCCGTCGTCTCGATGAACACACGCCGCTCAGGACCATTGGCTTTGGGGTTGAAGTCCACGCCTTTGCGGGCCCGCCACCGGCCTGCCAAGCGGCGCAGAGGACCAAGGTTCGCTAGCGTGTCGGGATCGACGTCGTGAGGCTCGGTGAAGATGTCGCGCGATGCAGGTGTCATCATGAGTGTCCTGTTGCTTCGATGCCGACTGTGTAATCCGTTGCGCCTCTGGTTCTCGAGTGGCGCTTAGCCGATTGTCGCTTCGATGGCGGCGAGCAGCTCGTCCGGATCGACCGGCTTGGTGAGAAAGGCGTCGGCGCCACTCGCCAACATCTGCTCGCGCACGTTCTGCGTGGAAAACGCCGTCATTACGATCAGCGGATGCCGACAGCCACGGCTGGCCAACTCCAACTGGAGCTCGCGCCCGTCCACGCCAGGCATGTGCAAGTCGGTGACGATGCATGCGAACCGATCCAGGTCGGGGCTGGCCAGCAACTCGCCGCCGTCGCCGAATTGCGCGCCTGCGAAGCCGGCGGACCGCAACAAGCTGGCGATACTACCCCGTACGCCCGGATCGTCGTCGACGATCGCTACGAGTTGTTGATGGGACAATGCGAAACTCCAAGCCGGGTCAATCTACCCGTAACTCACTGAATTTGGTGCAACGCAGCCCGCCGAACCATCATACTCAGGTATGGTAGCGATGAATGGTCTCGTCACGAACGCCTAGCTGCTCGGCCATGCGGACCAGGTCGGCCAACGATTGCGCCGCCATCTTGCGCATCACGTTGCCGCGATGGATCTTCACGGTAATCTCGCTCAGTTCCAGCCGAGCCGCCACTTGCTTGTTCATTAGCCCGGTGACGACGAGCCCCATCACCTCCTGCTCGCGCGGGGTCAGGCTCGCGAACGACGCTTTGAGTTCGGCCGAGCCCTCCGCTTCCGCTCGAAGTGTCCTATCCACAGCGATCGCCTCTGCGACCGCCCCGAGCAACTGCTCGTCGTCGAATGGCTTCGGCAGGAAGTCTATGGCGCCCGCGCGCATGCCGCGTACGGTCATCGGAATGTCGCCGTGACCGGTTATGAGCACCACCGGCAGCGTGATGCCGTGCCCGGCCAGGCGCTCCTGAAAGTCCAGTCCGCTCTCGCCGGAAAGGCGTATGTCGAGCACCAGGCAGGACGGGACCTCGGGGCAACCTGCATCCAGGAAAGCGCCGGGGCTGTCGTAGAGGCGCACGTCGAAACCGCTCGATCGTAACAGGCTGCCAATCGAACCGCGGACTTCGGTGTCGTCGTCGATCACGCAAACGCAGTCGGCGAGTGTGCTCGGGTTCATGCCGCAATCCTTTCGCCGCCGGTTAGAATGGGCAGGCGAAAGCGAAAGGTGGCGCCGTATTCGTTGCTGCTTGCCGACAGCGTGCCGCCGTGCTGTTCGATGATCGAACGGCAGATCGAAAGCCCCATGCCCAGGCCGTCCCGCTTGGTGGTGAAGAAAGGTCGGAACAGGTTTTCGGGGTCGCTGCATGCAAATCCAGCCCCGCAGTCGCTCACTTCGATAACGACATGCGTGTCGTCCTGCCGCCCTTCGACACAGAGCTGCCGACGATCCGCCGGTGTATCTTCCATTGCCTGCTGGGCGTTGAGCAGGAGGTTCATTAGAACTTGCTGTAGCTGGACTCGGTCGCCGCTCACTTTGAGGAGTCCGCCCGGGAGCAAAAGCTTGATGACTACGCCACTTGCTGTCAGGTCGCGGTCAAGAATAGCCAGAGTATCATTTATCAAAGCCTCGATCTGCACCGCCTCCTGCTCCGGTTCCGCCCTACGTGCCAAGTCGCGGATGCGCGCTATGATGTCGGCCGCGCGCGTGCCATTCGCGGCAATATGGTCTAGGCAGTCGCCCGTTTCAGCCGCATTAGGCGCTTCCCGCGCGAGCCAGCGACGACCAGACTTGGCGTAGGTGATAATCGCGGAGAGTGGCTGATTTACCTCATGGGCGATCGAGGCGGACAATTCGCCGAGCGTGGTCACACGCGCCATGTGCGTCAGTTCCGCCTGTGCTTGTGCGAGCCGCGCCTGCGCTCGGTTACGCTGCGTCACGTCGAGCGCCGTAACGAGCACGTGCTGCCAGCCCTTGTGATCTGGTGGCAACGTCACGCGCAGCACGACATCGATGGTCTCGCCCGAGGTCGTCAGGAACTGCACCTCCTCTTCGACGGGCGCTTCCTCGCGCAGCAGCTTCTCGAAGATTCGTATTTGGGCCGTCTGGGCATTGGCGGTGTGATGGCTGATGATGTTGCCTCCGATCAGCTGTGAGCGATCGGCATAGCCGAACAGGCGCGCGACTTCCTGGTTTGCATCCCGGATGAACGATGCTGCGCCAGCTCGCTGGACCAGATCGAGGTCGAGCGTCTGTCCCGCACTTAACATCTTGAAGGCCGGCGACCAGTCGGACTCCCAAATGGGAAAGCCGGTGGCGTTGAAGATCATGCCGTAGCGCTCGTTGGCGCGGCGCCGATCGTCCGCCACCGTGATCTGGCGCGCGCACAACAGCGCGGTAGTGCCGATCGCGACCAGGCTGACGCAAAGCCGCATCGTCGCCGCGCCGAGACCATCACTGCCATGGCTGATCCAGTAAGCGACGATCGCAAAACAGGCGCAGGTCGCGCCCGCTGCCAGCACCGCACCATGCTGCTGTTCGCGCGCGACGATCAGCACGACCACGGTATAGAGCACCGCGACGGCACCCTGGAATGGGCTTAGGACATCCAGTGCGAACAGGCCGAGTGCAAGCAAGGCGGCCATTCCGATCTTGCCCGAGACAAGCCATCGCATCGGCTTCCCGTTTTCGCTCATCGCTGCCTCCTGTGTTGACCTCCATCGTCGCCGTACCGTCGGCAAGCTGGCGTACAAACCAGCTTTGTGCAAACCATGTGCACCTCGCGCCAGCTGGATCAGAGACGAAAATCCATGATGAAGCGGGTTCCAGGTTGTGCGTTCTCCCACTTCGCGGTCGCGCCGAGACGGACTACGGTCGCCCTGATGAGGTGGCCACCGACGCCGGATCCGGCTTCTGGTATGCCGACGCCCGTACCGCGGTCCTCTACCGTAAAGCGATAGCTGCCGTCGGCGCGCCGGCGCAGCGTGATGAAAATGCTTCCGGAATCGCCTGGCGCGTACGCGTGCTTGCAGGCATTGGTAACCAGCTCGCTCACGAGAATGCCGATCGCCGAAGCGGTCTCGCCTTCTGCCGGCACCGTGCATGCATCGACGACGATGTGCCGGTGCGAACCGCAGCTGCCCATCAACTGCTCGCCCAGGGTCTCGAGGTAATCACCCAGATCGACCTTCCAAGCCGTGCTTGTGCAAAGTTGCCGGTGCACGCCTCCGACTGCGGCGATGCGCTGTTCCATGCGCTTTAGTACCGTCAGCGTCTCGGGAGCGGATACGCTGCGTGCCTCGACGGCTATGAGCGCCGAAATCATCTGCAGATGATTAGCGATCCGGTGATCCGCCTCCTCCTGTGAACTGAGTGCCGCGTTGTGGGGACGAACGCGCATCGGTCGCAACATCATGTCGCTTGCCATAGTCACCTGGATCATGTGGAGTCTCCCTCGTCTTCGGTTCCGGCATCAGAGCGGAGGGCCCTTGCTCGCGCCATCATACGCAGGTTTGTATCGCACATGGTGCAACCCCAAACCTGCGTATGATAGCGCAAGCGACATGGATCGCCGTAATTGGTTGGCCGCAGCGGCGAGTATGGAGACGAGCATGAGTACGGCAGACACGCGCGAGCACCAAAGATTTCCTGTCCTCAATGCCGCACAGATCGAAACCGCACGGCGCTTCGCCAGCGGTCCGGAAGTGCGGTTTGCGCCGGGGGACACCGTCTACGCGATCGGCGATCACGATGCTCCGGCGTGGCTGGTGCTGACGGGCTCGATCGAAGTGATCCGCCGCGATGGGCTCGATCACGAGGCACGAATTACCACGCATGGCGTCGGCCAGTTCTCTGGCGAAGTGAACCAGCTGGCCGGCCGCCCCTCGATCGCAGCCGGGAGAGCGGGGTCGGACGGCTGCACGGCGCTGCCGCTCGATCCGGCGCACTTGCGTGCGCTGATGGTCGGCTCGGCAGACTTGGGCGAAGTCGTCATGCGCGCCCTCATCCTGCGGCGAGTGGGCCTGATCGAACAAGGCGGCGCCGGCACCATCATCATCGGCTTGCCCGGCAGCCCCGACGTTGTCCGATTGCAAGATTTCCACTCACGCAGCGGGCTACCCAACTTGCTGCTCGACATCCGCTCGGATGAGCAAGGACGTGCGCTGGTCGAGCGCACAGGCGTGCTGGAGGAGGAACTGCCGCTGGTGGTCTGCCCGAGTGGACCCGTGCTCAAGCGGCCGAGCAACGAAGAGCTTGCTGCCTGCCTAGGCGTCGTTCCAGAAATTGATCCCGAGCAGTTGTTCGACGTTGCCGTGGTCGGCGCGGGCCCTGCAGGCCTTGCCACCGCTGTCTATGCCGCCTCGGAAGGACTATCGGTGGTGGTTCTCGATGCCCATGCGATGGGCGGCCAAGCAGGCGCTTCGGCGCGAATCGAGAACTACCTGGGTTTTCCCACCGGCATTTCGGGGCAGGCGTTGGCGGGACGCGCATTCAATCAGGCGCTCAAGTTCGGGGCGGAGATCGCCATTCCGCTGGCTGTCGAACGGCTCGACTGCGATCAGCCCGGCCTGACGCTGGTCTGCGCGGAGGACCGGCGGGTCAAGGCCCGTTCGGTGGTGATCGCGTCGGGTGCGCGCTACCGCCGGCCCGACGTCCCTGATCTCACCGAGTTCGAGGGCGCGGGCGTCTCTTATTGGGTGTCCGCAATCGAGGCGCGACTTTGCGCTGGCGAGGAAGTGGTGCTGGTGGGCGGCGGCAATTCGGCAGGCCAGGCCGTCGTATTCCTCGCGCCGCAGGTCAAGAAGCTGCACCTCGTCGTGCGTCGCGACCTGTCGGCGACGATGTCACGCTATCTGATCGATCGGATAGCCGCGCTGCCCAATGTCGAGTTGCACGTCGGCAGCGAGATCGCCGGCCTCGAGGGTGACCGCAAGACTGGGCTCGCCGCTGCGACCTTCCGTAACAAGCGCGATGGCACCGTCACTCGGCGCGAGGTGCGACACATGTTCCTGTTCATCGGCGCCGATCCTAATGCCGCTTGGGCACGCGACTGCGTCGACACCGATGGAAAGGGCTTTATCCTGACCGGCACGGGTGCCTTGCCGCTCGAAACCAGCCACCCGGGCGTGTTCGCTATCGGCGATGTCCGCGCTGGTTCCACCAAGCGCGTCGCTGCCGCCGTGGGAGAGGGTGCTGCGGTGGTCGCGCAGATCCATGCCATGTTCGCCGCTCAGGCCGCCAAGGAGACGAACTGATGTCTTGTTCCCACCTGCGCACGATCCGGGACGTGACACCCAGCGCCAAGGGTTGCGAGGAGTGTCTGAAGATCGGCAGCGATTGGCTTCACTTGCGGCTGTGCCGCGAATGTGGCCATGTCGGGTGCTGTGATCAGTCGCCACATCGTCACGCGCGTGCGCACTATCACGCGACGGCCCATCCGATAATCGAAGGGTATGAACCGCCGGAAGGCTGGGGCTGGTGCTGGGTGGACGAGGTCCAGGTCGACTTGCCTGACCAAACGCCGCAAGTGGGACCAATACCGCGTTACTACTGAGATGGTTCGAATTCGAATGTCGAGGCAGCGTTGATGACGGCTGGGATCGCCATTGCTTGGTACGTGGCCGAGTGGGTTGTCCGGCTTGGCGCACTGGTAGTGGTGCCGCGCCAACGCTCGCCGGCCGAGACCCGCGCCTGGCTGCTCATGCTGTTCTTCCAGCCTGTCCCGGGGTTGCTGCTGTTCCTGGCGATCGGCCGTTCTCGCTTCCCCGAGTGGCGCCGCGCGCGTTTTCGTGCCGTGCTGCCGTCGCTGAAACACATAAGCGAGCGATTGGCGACTTATGCGCTTGAAGGCGACGCCATGCCGCCAGCGGCAGCGCTCGCCGCGAAGCTGGGCTACCTGCCAGCAGTGCGCGGCAACACCGTAGAATTGATCGGCGACTACGATGCGGTGATCGACCGACTGATCGAGGACATCGATGCCGCCACGATGTCAGTGCACCTGCTCGTCTACATCTTTGCGGACGATGCCGTCGGCACGCGCGTCGCCGAGGCGCTTGGTCGGGCGCGCACCCGGAGCGTCGAGGTGCGTGTGATGTTCGATCCGGTAGGATCGCGGCGCTGGCGGCGTCGTACGTTGAAGCTGCTCGCCCGCAACGATGTGCGCGTACAAGAAGCCCTGCCGTTTCGCTTGTGGCGCTATCGGACCCGCCGGGACATGCGCAATCACCGCAAGCTGTTCGTTGTCGACGAGCGGATCGGTTATGTCGGCTCGCAGAACATCGTGGCGAAGGATTTCCGCTTCGGCATCGTCAACCGCGAGCTGATGGCGCGCGTCACAGGTCCGATCGTTGCAAGCCTGGCCACCGTCGTGCGCAGCGACTGGGCGCTGGAGCCGGGCGAGCAGCCTGTCGATCCCGTGAGGATGCCCGAACCCGCCGGCAACGCCGTCGCCCAGCTCCTGCCCAGCAGCCGCGATTACCCGCTGCAGGGTTTCGAGACGATGCTGGTGTGGCAGTTGCACCGAGCCGAGCGCCAAGTCATCATCGTCACGCCCTACTTCATCCCGGACGAGGCATTGCTGAGCGCGATGCGGACCGCAGCCTTGCGTGGGGTAACGGTCGATCTGGTACTGTCCAAGGTAATCGACCAGCGCCTCGTCCACCTCGCACAGAGTTCATATTATGACGAGGTGCTTGCCGTCGGCGTTCGCATCTGGCTGTTCCGCGACTACCTGCTGCATGCCAAGAACGTGTCGGTCGATGGCACTTTCGCTGTGGTGGGGTCGAGCAATGTCGACTTACGCTCCTTCCAGCTCAACGAGGAGGCGAGTCTGCTGCTCTACGACGCGCCGACCGTCGCGGCTGTCGAGACCATCCAGCGTGGCTATATCGACGACGGCGAACAGCTTTTGCCGACCGAATGGACCCGTCGCTCGCCAACACAAAAGCTGCTGGAGAACGGCGCCCGGCTGATCAGTTCGCTGCTGTAATCTCAACGACCTAAGACGAAGCGGAGGGTGGATATGCATCCACCCTCTTTCGTGTTCTTCGTCAGATCGCCTTCATCCCTTGATGAAGGCGAGCAGGTCCGGATTGATGATCTTTGCGTGGGTAGTCAGCATGCCATGCGGGAACCCGCTGTACACCTTCAAGGACGCCTTCTTCAGTAGCTTGGCTTGCAGCACAGAGGCATCGGCGTATGGGACGATCTGATCGTCGTCGCCCTGCAGCACAAGTGTCGGGACCGAGATCGACTTGAGATCCTCGGTTTGGTCGGTCTCGGAGAAGGCTTTGATGCCCTCATAGTGGGCGTTTGCCGCACCCAACATGCCCTGCCGCCACCAGTTGCGGACCACGCCTTCGGAAACCTTCGCGCCCTCGCGATTGAAGCCGTAGAACGGGCCGGAAGCGACATCGAGAAAGAACTGGGCGCGATTGGCGGCGAGCGCCTGGCGAAAGCCGTCGAAAACCTCGATCGGGGTGCCCTCGGGGTTGGCATCGGTCTTGAGCATCAGCGGCGGCACGGAACTGACCAGCACCGCCTTGGCAACCCGACCCTGCGGCTCGCCGAACCTGGCGACATAGCGGGCGACCTCGCCGCCGCCTGTCGAGTGGCCGATGTGCACGGCGTTCCTGAGGTCGAGGTGCTCGGCGAGGGCCGAGGCATCTGCGGCATAATGGTCCATGTCATGGCCAGAGGCGATCTGCGACGAACGACCATGACCACGCCGGTCGTGCGCAACTACGCGAAACCCATGCGCGAGGAAGAACAGCATTTGCGCGTCCCAATCGTCCGAGGACAGCGGCCAACCATGGTGGAACACGATCGGCTGGGCATCTTTGAGACCCCAGTCCTTGTAAAAGATCTCGGCACCGTCTTCGGTGGTGATAAAGCTCATGTTGTCCTCCATCTTTGCCGGCGGCGCGATCCCGGTCGGCAGGGGACACGTGAGGCATGGCCGCGCCCCATCATATCATACGGAAGTTTAGTCGCTACGGCGGGCTGCGGCACGTGCTAGCGATAACGACGCAAATTCGGCTTGGTGATGAGAAATAGCTGGATGTCAGCTGCTTTGCAAAACCTGCCGTTCGACAGCCCGCATTGCGACGGCAGTTTTGTCCCACGAATGGCCGGCAGCTGTCGACGAACATACGCTGTTCCGATTGGCGGGCAGAAAGACCACCCAGGCCGAAAGCAGCCGCTGGCAACGCTGATAGCTCTCCTGGCGGCGAACGTCCCAATCTCAGCCGTCTCGGACGTTTAGGCTCGTAGAAGCCCCAAGCTTCGCTGCAAGATTTGCGAATTCGACCTCTGCCTTTGGAAGGCAGTTGACCAATTGCTATCAGAGTGCCCCGGTCGCATCTCGTCCATAGCGCATCGCGACATCGCACCTGGCATAGCGTGCGCCATAGTCTGCCATGATTCCGTGATTGTGCCGGAAGCCCAGTTTCTCGTACAGGTGAATGGCTGCGACACAGCGGCTGTTCGTCAGCAGGTAGAGAGGATCGGCGTCGAGTGTCCGCGCCTTCTCTATCGCGGCGTTCAACAGGAACTCGCCGGCCTTGAGCCCGCGTGCAACCTTGCGAACTCCCATCTTGGTCAACTCGAAGCCGGTTGCGCTGGTCTTCTGTAGCGCGCAGGTTCCGATGATCCCCAAGCCTGTGGCGTCGACTAACAGGATGGCACCGCCGGTGTCGATGATGCTGGCGAGTGGATTTTGCAACGTTCGCCGGCCCGTTTCTTCCATGCTGAACATGTCGGTGATCCATTCGGCGTTGATATCGTGGAATTCGCGGGCGAGGTCGTCGGAATAGTCGCGGAGGGACAGTATGTCAGGTCGGGCTTGCGCCGCCAGGCGCTCGATCGGGGTTGCCGCGAGCGCGTCTTCCATGTCGGCGAGGATCGCGAGCAACTCATTCGAACGCCCGTCCAGGAGCCGATCGAGCGCCTCGGTCACCTGCGACCAGACGAACAGCTTGGCGCGTGCGACGGCAGCGGCGCCCTGATCAGTCAGCGATATGCTCCTGTGTCGTTGATCGCTGCCCGTTTCGGCGCGCACCAGCCCCATCTCCACGAGCTGACCGATACCCCGTGTCACCCCCGGCTGGCTGATACTTACCGCCTGAACGAGCTGGCCGATCGTCAGCCCGCGGCCGTCCAGGGCGACGAGCAGGGGCATATGGGCAGGTTGCAGCTGCAGTCCGGCATCCGCGATGACCCGGGCCGCACCGGCTTGCATGCGCTCTCCCAACCGCTTGAGCCGACTGCCCAAGAAGCCGGCTCCCATGTCCCGGATGACGTCGTCCATATCACGCACACCCAGTGTTATATATCGCGTTACATACCAAGCGGACCAGATGGGAAGCGCAAGGGGCGGGACCGCAGGGACCTAGCTTCTTCCGCCGCGTGACAGGATTATGCCGACGTCGCGCGCCTCGTGTTGCGGGCCCTCCGCCCATCCCGCCATGTCGAACCATTGCGACAGAGCATCGGCGACATCCCCTTCGCCGGAAGGTCGCTCGCTTGCGCAGGCGATATACCCGTCGCTGCGAACGAGCAGTGCGCGCAAGGCTGATGGCGTGCTCGCTCGGCAGCGTAGATAGGTGACGTGATCGGCAACCCGGGTGGCGACCGCCCGCAACTTGTCGCTGCCGCTGAAATCAAGCAGAAGCGCCCGTCCATGTCGCAGATGCTCGCTGAGGTGCTTCCCATCGGCCAGTTCGATGTTGGGGGCGCTGCATCCCACCAACGGATGGTCGCCGCCCAGCGCATAGCGGATCGACATGCCCCAGACCCGCTCCGCGAAGTATGTCGCGCCATCACGCGTCTCGATCAGGTCGCGGACGATTGCACGAAGCGCTTGCGCACTTCGACTCGGCCGCATCAGCGCCACTTGGGCGCGCGACCAATCGAGGATCTGCTCGGCAACGGGCTGCCGCTCGCGCTGATAGCGATCGAGCAGGTCGGCGGCGGCATGGCCTTTTATCGTCGCGGCCAGCTTCCAGCCGAGGTTCATCGCGTCGCCAATTCCCAGGTTGAGCCCTTAGCCGCCAAGTGGCGAGTGGATGTGCGCGGCGTCCCCTGCGTCCCCGGCGAGCAGTACACGTCCTCGCCGATACTCCGTCGTCAGATGGGCGCGATCGGCCAGGAGGTGACGCGGTGCACCGCCATGATGTCGACCCGGGTTCCTGAGATCCGGCGCAGCACTGCCGGCAGATGCTCGCGGGTGATCGGTTCCCCCCGGTGATGCGCTCCACCGTCGAAATCGACCATTCGGAGCATATCGGCCAGGTCGAAGATATAGGTACCGGTCGGCGTGTCATGATGGCCGTGCTCGAGCATGGTTGGATCCGCGAGTTCAACCTGGGCAAGATAGCCGGTGAATTCGAGGTTTGTGCCGGCGAAGCCGAAACCGGCAGCCTTGCGCACCGCACTGCGCGCGCCATCGCAGCCCACGAGCCAGCCCCCGCGGAACGTCTGCTCGCCGGCGCGGACGACAACATCGCCGGTGGTCGCCGCCATGTCCGAGACACGACACTCATATCGGATCGCAACCCCAAGCGGCTCCGCGCGCTCCACCAAAACGGCCTCGATGCTCGCCAGATCGGCGGCAATGGGGCCGTCCGAATGCGGCAGTCGTCCGATCCAATGCTGCAGGTCGATCTGATCAAGAAAGAAGTCGATGCCGGCAAAATACCCACCCGGCCTGCGCGCCTGCCGCATCCAAGACGCGGCGGACGCGATTTCCTGCGTGGGCAGCCGCGCCTGGAGCGGCGCTAACAGGTCGCGCCTGTCAAAGCTCTCCGAGGTGCCACGGAAAGACCACGCAGGCCGAAGGGTGCGCGCTTCATCGGGGTGCACCGGTCGGACGCCTGCTCGACAACCAGCACCGAGCAAACCCCAATTCCAGCTCACATGCCAGAAACAGACCAACCGGCCCGGCGCCGGCAACAAGGACATCGTGATAATCGGGGATGGGTAGATGAATGGCTCGGCTCCGCAGTCGACGTTGGACCGGAGCGTTTCTCGCGCCTGAGACCCACACGGACGAACGCGTGGACGCACAAAGGCGTCCGTCGTTCGTCGCGGGAATCTCCGGCGCAAGGCCAGAGACCAGAGCTCCCGGTACGGGGAGGACTTGGGCTCACCAAACCAAGTCTGCCTTTTCCGACGCGTGCTTTTTAGCGTTCGGCAGTCATGGTGTAAATGCTGGTCCGGCGCCGAAGGTGCCTCAGCGGGGTGCGAGCAACGTCGTCAGCGTGTCGGGACGATCGGCAATCCGCTCCAGCCGCGGGTAGCGCAACGGACCCGCATAGCCGATGGCGATATCCGATCGGCGGCCATCCTGCTCGACGGACAGGGTGAGCGGATGGTGTGCGGAATCGCGCACCGCTGCGAGCAGCGCCTCGCGCCCGAATGGGCCCTCGTTGACGGCGACAATGCGCGCGCCGGGCCGCATTCCGCCACGAAATGCGGGGCCGTCCCACGCGACCGTCCTTGTCGTGCCGTCCGCCCGCACCGCCAGACCAATGGAATAGCTAAGATCGCTGATTCCGGCCTCGTCCTCACCGGCGCGGAACGCCGCGGTGGGCGTGTCGGTGAAGACCAGCCGCCAGCCATGGCGACGCAGGCCGCTGCTCGTGTCGAGCTCGTCATGCGCATCGATCCAGCGGTGCAGCCATTCCGCCCAGTCGCCCGGGGCAAGGGCATTCAGCGACGTGCAAAGGTCGTCGAAGGTGTAGGTCCGCGTCGGCGCATCCGGGGTCGCGCCCCCGAAGAAGCGGCGCGCGAAATCGTCGATGCCGCGGCGACCACGACTGCGCTCGCGCAATTCGGCGTCGACCGCCAGCCACAACAGGATGCCTTCGGCATAATAGTCCCGCCGCCGCTGCCAGTCGCGCCAGGGCACCGGTTGGCGCAGCATGAAGGCGGGATATTGGACGTCGTCGGACAGCGGGCGCCAGGCTCTTCCAGGCCGCGCGCCGATCTCGGCCGTGTCGAGCGCCAGCCGGTCGCGCACTTCGGCGGCGGTAAACTGGCCGGCGCGCGTGGCGAGCACGCGTGCCCAGAACTCGGTCTGGCCCTCATATACCCATAGCAGGCTGCCCGACACGGGGACGTTGGGGGTCGGCGCCCAGAGGTCGGCGGGTGTGCGGTACAGGCCGTTCCAGGCGTGGATGACCTCGTGGGCGATCAGGTCGCGGGAAAGGATTTGTGCCGGCCATTCCCTGAACAGCGACGAGGGCAGGCCGATTTCGCTGGATCTGCGGTGCTCGGTGCCGCCGGCGGCGCCGTCGTCGTCCAGCCGCGCCAGGATGTCGTATCGATCGAAGGGCTCGCTTCCAAAGACGGCGCGCATCTGACCGATCAGGCTGCGCAATTCGGCCACACGCGCCACCGGCACGCCCAGATCGGCCGGTCGCAGCGCGACGAGGTCGAGCGCGACGGCGCCCGGGCCCGATGCGGTCAGCGGCACCTGCGCCGTGTAGCGACCGGCGAGGACCGGCGCGTCGAGCAGAGATTCGAGCGTCGTTTGCCCGAAGTACAGAGTTGGACCGTCCTCGCGCTCGACCTTCAGCGCGGTGAAAGCCCGGAGTCCGTCCGGCAAGCGCAGCGAGGCTGCCACCGGGATATTCCGCGCATACCAGCCAGCCGGATACAGCGTCAGCCGCTGCCACGGGACGCTTACAATATCCGGCATCAGCAGGTCCGCGCCGGCGACCATCTCAAAGCGGACCTCGATCACGCTTGTGCCGGCCGGTATTTCGACATGGAAGGCGTGCGGCGCGTAGGGATCGCGCCGCCAGACGAGGGGGCGGCCCGCTGCCTCTACCGCCAGACCCGCGAGGTCTGTCACGTTGAGGCTCGGTCCGTGGCTGGCGGCTTCCCAGCGGGGATAGAGGAGCGTGACGGTGCCACCGTTGGGGACCGGTAACCGCTCGCGGACGGTGAAGATGCGGTGCCGGAGATCCGTCGCATCCACCTGGAGCGAGATCACCCCGTCGAACGGCCGGTCGACCGGTTCAGCAACGGTGGCTTTCGGCGTGCGATAGACCGGCCCGGATGCAGACTGCGCCGCAGCCGCCCCGGGCAGACACGCAAGGACCAGGGCGGCAGCAAGGAAACGATCGAGCCGCATCAACAACGAATAATCTCCGGAGGAAGGGCTCTCAAGATTAGGGCCACGTCCGCCGCGGCGCTACCGCTGTTCTGCCGCCGCCCAGCAGCGGCCCAAAGCGTCAATGCATCAACGATCGACCATCGCCATCGCCGCATCGCCGTAGCGCGCTCCGGAAACCGAGAAGGTCTCCAGCGCCTTGTCCAGCCGCGCGACGTCCTCGGCGGAAAGGTTGAGCGCGTCTGCCTTTAGGTTCTCCTCGAGATACGTTCGCCGCTTCGTTCCGGGGATCGGCACGATGTCGTTGCGGCGTTGCAGTAACCAGGCGAGCGCCACCTGGCCCGGCGTTGCGTCGTAGGGAGCCGCGATGTCGCGAACCAGCTGGGCGATGCGCATGTTCGCGTCGAAGTTTGTGCCTTGCAGCCTTGGATCGCCCGTGGCGCGGAAGTCGCCCTCGGCATAGTCTTCGGCACGCTTGGCGGTCCCGGTCAGGAAGCCGCGACCCAGCGGGCTGAACGGCACCAGGCCGACGCCGAGCTCGGTAAGAACCGGCAGGATATCCTCTTCCAGGTTGCGCTCCCAGATCGAATATTCGCTTTGCAGCGCCGAAACCGGCTGAACGGCGTGCGCCCGACGGATCGTGGCGGCTCCTGCCTCGGACAGGCCGAAATGGAGAACCTTGCCCTCCGCGATCAAGTCCTTCACCGTCCCGGCGACGTCCTCGATCGGCGTCTTGGGGTCAACGCGGTGTTGGTAGAGCAGATCGATATGGTCGGTCTGCAGCCGCCGCAGCGACGCCTCGACGACCTCGCGGATATGCTGCGGGCTGCTGTCCGCCCCGGCAAACGACCCTTGGCCGATCACGAAGCCGAACTTGGTCGCGATCTGCGCACGGTTGCGACGCCCTTGGAGCGCGCGGCCTAGCAGTTCCTCATTGGTGAAGGGGCCGTAGACTTCCGCCGTATCGAAGAAGGTGCAGCCCAGGTCGAGCGCGCGGTGGATGGTCGCAATCGATTCGCGATCGTCGGGCCGGCCATAGGCATGGCTCATGCCCATGCAGCCGAGACCGAGGGCGGAAACCTCGAGCCCCTGGCGCCCAAGTTTGCGGCGTGTCAGCATCGTTCTGCTCCGACTTAAGAGGGTTGGTGTTCGGGGCGCACCGGGGCCGACGCCGTCTCGCCGACAACGGTCGCCCATTCGCGGATGCGCCAGCTGCGGACCAGGCCGTTGTTCACATAGGGATCCTCCCGCACGAACCGCTCGACGATCGCGGGACTCTCGCCTTGGAAGAGAAGGGTGCCGGTGTCGAGCGGATCGGTGAGCGCCCCCGCGAGGATCAGTTCGCCCCGCTCGGCCGCCGCCCATGCCTTCTCCAGATGCGCCTCGCGGAATTCCGACCTGCGCGCTTCATAGTCGTCGGCGAAATCGAGGAAGAGCAGATAATGCTGCATCGGCTGGTCCTTCTTGTCACGCGGTGCGGCATAGAGGTGCTCGCGCCCGCAATTGCTTTCCGGGTCAACATAACGTGAGCCGGTCGCTGCGGTTCTTGCCCAAATCGTCCGCGCTGCGGGGACGCCCACGCTACAGGTCGCACAAGACTGCATTGCCGGTCCCGCGGCTACCAGCCCGGCGGGCGATCGCGCATAGTTGCACCTCGACATCGGAGGACCTATGCTGCATCCAATCCAGTCGGCGGCGATCGATCAGCTCGAGCGGGCGCTCGGCGATCGCACCCCGCTCGTTATGCTCAACCTGCTGCGCTTCCAGCCGGAGGGCGGGCGCCAGCGCTATTTCGGCCACTATCTTTCGGCGTTCCGCGCCATCGCCGCCCGCCACGCGATCCACGACATCGTGCCGATCTGGAGTGGTGAGGTCGGCACGATGTTCGCGGGGCCCCCGGAAGAGACATGGGACGCGGTTCTGCTGGTCCGCTATCCCTCGCTCGCTGCATTCCGTACGATCGTCGACAGCGAGGCGTACCGCAGTGACGCAGCGCCGCACCGCGAAGCGGCCTTGCTGGACTGGCGCCTGGTTGCACAAACCGAAATGGATCGGTTTTGATGGGCAGCGCGAGGTGCGCGCCTCGCGGCATCGCAGAGCCATGGGGAAGCGCACGTGTTGTTTGACGGAAGGATCATCGCCGGAATTACGGTGTTTGTCGCGGTCTCGCGCACGGGCAGCTATTCCCGCGCGGCGGAGCAACTGGGCCTTTCGCGTTCGGGGGTGGGCAAGGCAATCGGCCGGCTAGAAGAGCGTACAGGCCTGCGTCTGTTCGACCGCAACGCACGCGCGCTCAAGCTCACCGACGAAGGCCGCACCTTCTTTGAGGAAGCGGCTCCGATGCTCGAGGCGCTCGGGCGGATCGCGATGCCGTCGACTCCGGCGGAGATCCGCGGTCGCCTGCGGGTGTCGACCGATGGTGCGTTCGGCCCCTTCCTGCTGATCCCGATCCTGCCGGATTTTCTCGCCAAGCATCCGCACGTGAAGATCGATGTGCTGGTCCGCGACCGGATCGACAATCTGCTGCTCGAAGGCTTCGACGTTGCGCTGCGCTACGGCGAGCCCGACTCCCGCGGGCTCGACAAGCAACTGCTGGTCGACAGCCGAGTCGTCAGCTGCGCGAGTCCCGGCTATCTCGAACGCTTCGGCACGCCCCGCGACCCAAACAACCTGGCGGAGCATCACCGCTGCATCCGCATGATCGATGACATCACCGGCAAGCCGCACATCTGGAACTTTATGAATGCCGATGGCAGGGAACGGCCGATCGCCCCCGATTGCGGGCTTACCCTCAACGACGCGGCCTCGCTGCTCGCTGCGGCACTGGACGACTACGGCATCGTGCGGCTGCTCGACGTGGTGGCGGAGCAGCATCTCCACGAGGGGCGTCTGGTCGAGATCCTGCCCGAATGGAACTGCCTGCGCTGGCCTGGCTATCTCTACACGCCGGTCGGCGCGCACCGCTCGCCAGCGATCGAGGCGTTCAAGGCGTTCGTCCGTGCGCGGCTCGGCGGCGGTCCGCAGTGATGCTCGATCTTCCGCGCAGACGCGACAATTCGGCGACGAACTAGCGGAGGCGCTTCGGGTTAGAAGGAAGACCGCACCGGGAGGAAACCGAATGCCTGCGACTCTCGCCATCTTTGCCGCCGCCGCGCTGTCGATCACGGCGCCCGCGACAGCCATCGCCCAGGAGCCTATGCCCATGCCGACCAACCCCGAAGCCGCCAACCGCGCGCTGATCGAGAACGCCTTCACGCGTTGGGGCGCAGGTGACTTCGACATCTTCAGCCTGCTTGCCGAAGACGCGGTGTGGCACATCACCGGAAACGATCCGGAGATTGCCAAGACCTATCGCTCGCGCAAGGCACTGATCGAGGCGACGTCGCTGCCGTTGCGCGCGCGCCTCGCCAGCCCGCTCCAGCCGACCGTCTAGCGCATCTGGACGGACGGGGACGACGTGCTGGCCTATTGGGAGGGCAGCGCGCCGCTGCGCGACGGTTCCCGTTATCGCAACACCTATCTGTGGATTATGACGGTGCGGGGGGAGCGGGTGACGGCGGTGACCGCCTTCCTCGACAATGCCGCGTTCAAGGCGGCGCTCGCCAAGCCGCTACCTGCCGGCGATCAGGCGGTCTCCAGATCGGGGACGTGACGCCGCAGAAAGTCAATAAACTGTTCGACGCGCGGCGGTGTAAACCGAGTCTGGCGGCGCAGGATCGCCACCGGCATGTCCTCGTCGCGCCATGCGCGCAGCAGTTCGACCACCGCGCCTTCGCGCAACACCGACGCCGCCAGGAAAAGCGGCGCACAGGCGATGCCGAGCCCGTCGAGCACGGCGCGCCACCCTGCCTCGCCATCGTCGAACACCAGCACCGGGTCGGGCAGGATCCGTAGCGCCGCGCCGGATGCCGGGTTGCGGAAGCGCCAGCTGCGCAGCAGCCCGTCATCGGTGGCGCGAAAGCCGATCAGGCGATGCCCGGCAAGCGCATCCGGCGATGAAGGCGGCGATCGCTTCGCCAGATAGCCGGGGCTCGCGCAGACGACCCATGGGCAGGCGAACCATAACCGCGCGACATGGCCGGGCACGCCGTCCAGTGCCCCCGTGCGCAAGGCAACATCGATTCCGTGATCGGCTAGGTCTAGCCGCAGATTGCTCGTCCGCAGGTCGAGGCGCAGCTCCGGATGCTCGGCGTGCAGCGCGGGGAGCAGCGGCACCAGGCACTGGCGCATGAGCGCGACGGTCGCCGTGACACGGACCAGGCCGGTTTGGTCGCCACCGCGCTGTACTAGCGTCTCGACGACCGCGTCCATTGCTTCGGCGGCCGCGCGTGCGGGCGCGAGCATCGCCTGTCCCTCCCCGGTCAACGATACCGCATGCGTCGAGCGGTGGAATAGCTTGACGCCGTGCGCCGCCTCGATCCGCGCGATCGTCCGCGAAACGACCGGCGCCGACAGCCCCAGTCGCCGCCCGGCTTCGACGAAGCTGCCGGCATCGGCGATCGTCAGGAAGCAGCGGATCTGGGTGAGCGAGAGGTCGGGCAGGGTCATCGGCCGGTCGATTCCTAGCAGTGAAAACGCGCGGGCGCACCGATCCGAGCAGTCGCTCCAGCGGCGACAATTTGGCGCGGAACGGCGCAGCGATGCCGTGCGATATCGCTGCGGTTCGAGCAAAGGGAGGAACTGTGGACTGGATCGAAGCGGAAACGACGCCGCCGCTGCGCTTGACGGTGAACGGCGTAGAACACGCGCTGACCATTGATGCGCGCGTGACGTTGCTCGATGCGTTGCGCGAGCATCTGCAGCTGACCGGCACCAAGAAGGGGTGCGATCACGGCCAGTGCGGCGCGTGTACGGTGCTGGTGAACGGGCGGCGGATCAACAGCTGCCTCAGCCTGGCGAGGATGCACGTTGACGATGCGATCACGACGATCGAGGGCGTCGGGACACCCGAGGCGCTCCACCCGCTTCAGGCCGCCTTCGTCGCCGCGGACGGCTTTCAATGCGGCTATTGTACCCCCGGCCAGATCTGTTCCGCGATCGCGATGCTGTGCGAAGTCGATGCCGGCTGGCCCAGCCATGTCAGCGACGATGTCAATGCGCCGCCGGTGCTCGATGACGCGGAAATTCGCGAGCGGATGAGCGGCAATCTCTGCCGCTGCGCCGCCTATCCACGCATCGTCGAGGCGATCGCGACCTGGTCGCGCGATCGGGCAGGGGCGCTCGCATGATCGCATTCGACTATCTCCGCCCCCACGCGATCGACACGGCGATGGACGCTACGCGCGAACGCCCTGAAAGCCGCTTCATCGCAGGCGGCACCAACATGCTTGACCTGATGAAACTCGGCATCGAGCGACCGCGCCACCTGATCGATGTCGGCGCGCTCGACTTGAAGACGATCGAGGACACGCCCGAGGGCGGGCTGCGGGTCGGCACGCTCGTGACCAACGGCGATCTGGCGGCGGATCCGCGCGTCCGCGCGCGCTACCCAGTGCTGTCTCGCGCCATCCTGGCCGGCGCTTCGGCGCAGCTGCGCAATAAGGCGACGACCGGGGGCAATCTGCTCCAGCGGACGCGGTGCTCCTATTTCTACGATCCCGCCACTGCCTGCAACAAGCGCGCACCCGGCTCCGGCTGCAGCGCGGTCGGCGGATTCAACCGGATCATGGCGATCCTGGGCACCTCGCCCCACTGCATCGCGTCGCATCCCTCCGACATGGCGGTGGCGATGCGGGCGCTCAATGCGCGGGTGGAGACGCGGACGCCCGCGGGCCAGCACCGGGCGCGGCCGCTCAACGAATTGTACCGTCTCCCCGGCGACACGCCGCACATCGAGACGCAGCTCGAACCCGGCGAACTCATCACCGCGGTGACACTGCCGCCGCCGCCCGCCGGCCGCCAGGTTTATCGCAAGGTGCGCGATCGGGCCTCCTTCGCCTTTGCCCTGGTATCGGTTGCCGGGATCGTCGCGGTGGAGGACGGGCGGATCGCCGGCGCGGCGCTTGCCTTTGGCGGGATCGGGACCATGCCCTGGCGCGATCGCACGGCGGAGGCACTGCTGGTCGGTGCCGAGCCCGACCGCGCGCTCTTCGTTCGCGTCGCCGATGCGGTGCTGGCCGATGCCAAGGGAGAGGGAGCGAACGACTTCAAGCTGCCGCTGTTCCGGCGGACGCTGATCGCCTGCCTCTCGGCGCTGACCAAGGAGGGCGGCCAATGAATACCACGGTGAAGATGGACGCGCCGTTCGCGCGGAGCCTGTTGGACGACGCACCCCGACCGATCGTCGGCACCCCGCAGGGCCGTGTCGACGGCCCGCGCAAAGTCTCGGGGCAGGCGCGCTACGCCGCCGAGCATTTCCCCGACGGACTCGCGCACGGCGTCCTGCTGCGCGCGCCCGTCGGCAAGGGGCGGGTAACCCGCTTCGATGCCGCGGCCGCCGAGGCAATGCCCGGCGTGCTGTCCGTCGTCACCGACCCGCGATTGATCCGTAACGGCGGCGATTTCGCCGGCGCCGCGGCTCCGGTGCAGGGCGTGGAGGAAATCGCCTATTTCGGTCAGCCGATCGGTATTGTTGTCGCCGAGAGCTTCGAGCAGGCCCGCGCCGCGGCGCTCGCTGTGACCATCGCGTGCGAGGCGCAGGACGGCGTGTTCGACATGATGGCGGCACTCGAAACCGCGGAGCCGCCCACCGACGACATCTTCGGCCTGTTCCTCATCCATACCGAACAGGGCGACGTCGATGCGGCGATGCACGCCGCAGCAGCGACCGTCGACGCCGTCTGGACGACGCCGAGCCAAAGCCATGCCGCGATGGAACCGCACGCCGCCGTGGCGATGTGGGAGGGCGACCGGCTGACACTCGATGCCTCCTACCAGTCGCCGGTCACCTCGCGCGACCAGCTCGCCACCGTGCTGGGTATTGCGGCAGACAAGGTGCGTATCCGCTCGCCCTTCGTCGGCGGCGGCTTCGGTGGCAAGCTCGGGTTGATGCCCGAGGCGGCGGCAGCGGCCATCGCGGCGCAGCAGATCGGCCGCCCGGTGAAGATCGCGATGCCGCGCCAGACGGTGTTCGAGACGACCGGCCGCCGCCCCGCCACGCACCAGCGCGTCCGCCTCGGTGCCGACCAAAATGGCAGGCTGACTGCGATCGCGCACGAGACCATCACCGACCAGCTCGCCGGAGAGGTCTTCTTCGAACCCGCCGGCATCGCCACACACCTCCTCTATGCCGGGGACAACCGCATGGTCGATCACAAGGTTGTGCGCGTGAACAAGCTGCTCGCCGTATCGATGCGCGCGCCCGGAGAGGCGGCGGGCCAGCTCGCGCTCGAATGCGCGATCGACGAGCTTGCTGAACGGCTGGAGCTCGACCCGGTCGAGCTTCGCCTGCGCAACGAGCCTGCGCGGCATCCCGAGCTCGATATTCCGTTCTCCAGCCGCGCGCTAGCCGATTGCCTGCGCATCGGGGCCGACCGTTTCGGCTGGGCATCTCGGAACGAGGTGCCGGGCGGGATGCGCGACGGCGAATGGCTGGTCGGTCACGGCATGGCTGCCTCCGCCCGCGGCAACCTGTTCGGACCGAGCAACGCGCGCGTCGCGATCGGCGCCGACGGGCGTGTCTTGATCGAGACCGAGATGACGGACATCGGCACGGGCACCTATACCGTCCTTTCCCAGATCGCGGCCGACCTGCTCGGCGTTCCGATCGAGCGCATTGACGTTCGCCTGGGCGATACCGATGCCCCCCGCAGCGCCGGTTCGGGCGGGAGCTGGGGCGCGGCGACCGCGGGATCGGCAGTCTACGCCGCCTGCAGCAAGCTTCGTGCGATCCTGGCCAATTCGGCGGGCGTTCCGGTCGAAAGTGCGACCTTGGCCGAAGGGATGCTGGTTGCCGGCGACGTGCGCCGACCGCTCGCGAAGCTTGTCGGCGATGGCCTCGTGGCCCAAGGCAGCGTCGCGCCGGGCGCGAGCAACGAGCGCTTCAGCCAGGCGGCGTATGGCGCGCATTTCTGCGAAGTCCGCGTCCATGCAGTCACCGGCGAGACCCGCGTGGCGCGCTGGAACAGCGTGTTCGCGGCCGGGCGGATCCTCAACACTAAGACCGCGACGTCGCAGGCGATCGGCGGCGTGGTGTTCGGGATCGGCGCGGCGCTGACCGAGGAACTGGTTCATGACGCGCGCAACGGTAAGTTAGTGAACCGCGATCTCGGCGAATATCACGTGCCCGCCCATGCCGACATTCCGGCGATCGACGTGCTGTTTCTCGACGAGCGCGACCATGCGGCCAATCCATTGATGGTCAAGGGCGTGGGCGAGCTCGGCACCTGCGGGTCGGGCGCGGCGTTGGCCAACGCGATCTACAACGCCACTCGTATACGCGTTCGTGACTTTCCGATCACGCTCGACAAGCTGCTGCCGAACCTCCCGGACCCAGCCCACTGATCCACGAGGAGCACCCATGAAGACGCAAGGCAACACCGTTCTGATCACCGGCGGCGGGTCCGGAATCGGCCAAGCGCTGGCACATCGCTTCCACGATGCCGGCAACACCGTCATCGTCGCCGGAAGGCGGCGCGACGCGCTGACGGGCACGATCGAGGGGCGTGCCAACCTGCATGCGATCGAACTCGACGTGAGCAGCGCCGAGGGCATTGCTGATTTCGCCAAGCGGCTGCTGGCCGAGCATCCGGAGGTCAACGTTCTGATCAACAATGCCGGCATAATGCGAACCGAGCCGCTCGATCACGCCCGAGATTTGACCGATGCGGAGGTCACGATCACGACCAATCTGCTTGGGCCGATCCGGCTGATCGATGCGCTGATCGACCATCTCGTTGGCCGGCTCGACGCCGCGATCGTCAATGTGAGTTCAGGCCTCGCCTATGTCCCGCTCGTCGCCGCGCCGACCTACAACGCGACCAAGGCCGCGATCCATTCCTATACCGTGTCCCTGCGCCAAGCCCTCGGCGACAGGGTGGAAGTCATCGAGCTGGTGCCGCCGGCGGTGCAGACCGGGCTCACCCCAGGCCAGGAGACGCGGTCCGGCTATTTGCCGCTGAACGACTTCATCGACGAAGTGATGACGCTGTTCGGCCGCGTGCCGACGCCACGCGAGATCTTGGTCGAGCGTGTCGGCTTCCTGCGGAATGCCGAACGGGAAGGGCGGTTCGACCAGACGCTGGCGACGCTCAACACGCCGCACACCGAAACCGGCAGCAACTAGCAATAGCATGGCGGGCTGCGAGCAAGCGTTGGCCGGCTTGGTAACAGGGAAACGACAAGCATGGGAAACGTCGCACTCGTCACCGGCGCGTCGAGCGGCTTTGGTCGCATGATCGCCACGGCATTGGCTCGGACCAGCTTGCCCAGCAATATGACGTCAATGTGCTTGGCACGCACCGCGTCAAGCGCGCGGTGCTTCCGCACATGCGCAAGGCTCGGGATGGGCTGCTCGTCTGGACATCGAGCAGCAGTGTCGCGGGCGGCGTTCCGCCGCTGCTAGGCCCTATTTTGCGGCCAAGGCGGGCATGGATGCGATGGCGATATGCTATGCCAAGGAGCTGGCGCCGTTCGGGATCGAGACCACCGTTGTCGTGCCGGGCGCGTTTACCAGGGCATCAATCACTTCGCACACGCAGGCGATCCCGCCGACGAAGCCGTCGATGCAGCCTACAGGGCCGCGTATCCTGATGGCTTTTTCGACCAGATGCAGGCGGCGCTCGCCGCAACCATCCCCGAAGATGCCGATCCGGAGGCCGTGGCTCGGGCCGTCGTCGATATCGCCGGAACGCCCAAGGGCAAGCGGCCGCTGCGCGTGATGGTGGCCCCCGCGAGCGACGGGTCGGCGGTTAGTTTCGCCGTGATCGACCGGGTGCGCGAGCAGTTCCTCGATCGTATCGGCTTTCCTGAACTCCTGCACCCCGCGGCGTAGCTGCTCTTTCCCGGCAACGCGCTTTGTAGATGCGCCGTGCCAAGCGCAGCGCAAGCGACGGTCGCCCTCTTTCGAAAGGATGCAAAATGAACATGAGATCTTTCGCTGTCCTGACGACGGCTGCAGCGATATCCCTCGGCCTTCTCGGAGCAGCCGGGCCAGCCGTTCGTGCCGCCGACCCCGCGGCAGTCAAGCCGACCATCGTGCTGGTGCACGGTGCGTTAGCCGAATCGTCAAGCTGGAATGGAAAGTGTAGGCCTCTTAACGCCTTTTACCTCAACCGCTTCTCCACTTGATGCGGCTGTCTGTCGTCAGGCGATGGCGGCCAAGTGAACACGAGTGTCGGATTGTGCCAAAATCTGCCGTTCGATCAATTGCTAGGCAACGGCAGCTTCGTCCTAGACCACGACACTCCGACGCGTCAGGCCTGCAATGAACCGACGACCGCGTTCGACGAACTCGGCGGGTCGGGTTAACGCCCGCTATGTCGGCGACCGCTGCGCTTATCTCCCAGTTGCAGGTCAGTATGGTTGATCGCCTAACTGGCACCCACGATTGCTCCAGGCGTGAGCGCCAGGGCGAGCAGGACGAGTGCGGTGCAGAGGTAGGCCCAGGCCCCCATTCCCCTCCACACGACCTTGAGCTTGCGCTGCGCCGCCTGCCCTTCCTTGGCGAGGCGCAGGGTGTAGATCGTGGCACCTGTTACGGCGAGGGCGGTCAGTAGGGCACCGAACACGAACCAGATGATCTTGGTGGCCAGACCGCCTGCGGTGCCGAAGTGAAGGGGGTCCGCCATCTCGGAGATCCGCTGGTGTACACTGAGGTCGCGGCCGTCGAGCGACATGGTCACCCGGGCGGTGGACGGATCGATCGCCAGGCCATTGGCGCGGTCGCGTACCAGCCAGGCTTGGTCTTGGCCCAGGAAGATCACGCCATTGTCCTGAGTGAAGCGGATCTCGCGGATTTGCAGGGTCGGGCGTTCGCGGTGCACCAGTTCCACCATCCGATCAAGCACAGAGCCGGTGGGGAGTGGGGCCAAGGTCGTGACCTGCGGCAGCTTGGGCACCGGGGCATTGCCGCCGAGCGTCTCGACCAGATACCAGATGCCCGTTGCCGCGATCAGCGCCACGAACCACATGCCCCACAGGCCGCCGAGCCGGTGGAGATCGCCCGTCAGTCGCCTGGCATCGCCTCCGCGCGGCCGTCGCAGGAAGCCGCGCCACCACTTTTTGTAGGTGACGATGCCGGTCACCAGCGAGGTCGCCAGCAGCAGCGCCAGCGAGCAGACGATCGGGATGCCGATCCTGGTGGGCAACATGAGGTGGCGGTGCACCTGGCGCAGGAAGCGGTGCACGTTGGCCCACCCGTGTGTGCCGGTTACCTGCGCCGTCCAGGGATCGATGTAGACGCGCGAGGGTGCGCCCTTGCCGTGCTCCATCCAGGCTTCGGCGGCGAACCAGGGATCGATCGGGGCGTAAAGCGTCTGCAGCCGGGCGCTAGGGTCAGCCTGCGTGGCCGCCTGCGCCAGCTTGCCCCATGAGGCTTGCGGGGCATCCTGCGGCGTGACCTGCATCGCCGGGGTCACCAGCCAGTCGATCTCATGTGCGAAGACCGCCAACGTACCGGTCAGCAGGATGAAGCTAAGGAAGATCGAGAGCTTCAGCCCCAGCCAGCTATGCACGATCCACCAGAGCGAGCGGCCCTTCTTCGGCTTCGCCGGACTTGCCGGTTTCTTTGATGCCTCAATCGCCGACGCCATCGTCAGAAGCCGAAGCGCAGCTCAGCCAGGAAGGTCCGCGGCTCTCCGGGGAAGTGGCCGCTCTGCGCGGAAAAGCCGGATGCGGCGTAGACCTTGTCGAAGACGTTATCGACGCGCAGCAGCAGCTCGGCGAAGCCCAGCCCCTTGGTCAGTGATGCATCGAAGATGGTGTAGGGCTTCACCTGCTGGCCCGAGAGGCTGATCCGGCGCGAGACATGCTCACCGCCAAAGCCGAGCGCGGTGCCGATCGCCGGGAACTGGTAGCGCGTCCAGAAACCCAGCTTGTGCTTGGGCGCGTTGGCGAAGCGGTTGCCCACCGCGTTCGTCACCGCCTGGCCGGCCACCGTGTCGGTGATCTTGGTGTCATTGTAGGCGTAGTTCGCCAGCAGGACCCAGTCGGAGCTGATGTCAGTGGCGAGGTCCAGCTCGAAGCCCTTGCTGGTTACTTCGCCGATCGGGCGGAGCTGGTCCTGGCCATTCACCGGGGGCAGCGTCACGTCGGCCTGCAGGATGTTGCGGCGCACGATCCGGTAAACCGCGAAGTTCGCCTGCAAGCGGCCAGCGAAAAGGTTCGACTTGATGCCCGCCTCGATCTGCTTGCCGGTGACGGGCGCGAAGGGCCCGCCGACGTCGGTGCTCTGGCTGGCGGCGGCCTGCGGCTCGAAGCTGCCCGACCAGCTGACGTAGAGCGAGGCATCCGGGCGTGGCTTGAACACGGCGCCGGCGCGATAGGTCATGTCGCTGTCGCTGTAGGAAGACTGCGCGCCGACGCGGCCACCGGTGCTAGTGGTCACGCCATCGTCGAACTTGTCGTAGCGCACGCCGCCCACCAGCAGCAGCGCCTCGGTCAAGCTGATCTGATCCTGCAGATAGGTACCCTTGCGCTTGGTGCGCGTGTCGGTAGTGGTGAACGGCAAGGCGGCGGCACGCGCCACGTCGCGAGCCGACGTGACGTAGGCCGGATTGCTCAGGCTCAGCGGCGTGACCCCGGCGCGCAGGATGCGCGAGTCCAGCACGTTGGTCTCGTCGTACCAGTCGCCGCCGGCCTGGAACTTGTGCTCCATGCCGAAAAGGCCGACTTTCGCGCTCAGGTTGGCCATGAACGACAGGCCGTCGACATCGCGGACCTGGTCGCGGAACTCGCGAGCGACGAGGTCGGGGTTGCCGGCCACGAGCCCGCGCGGTTCGTGATACTGCTGCGTCTCCTTCGACTTGAAGTAGCGCACGCCCGCATCGAACGTCACTGCCTCGCCGATGCCCGTGGCGTAGCGGGCCTGGACCGCCTTCGATTTCAGGCGCAGAAAGTCGGTCGGCTCGTTGGCGTTCCAGCGGATGTCGGCCAGGAAGTTGCCGGCATCGTCGGTCAGCACGCCGCGCAGGCGATTGCCGGGCAGGTCGTTGTCGTAGATCGTCGCCTGCAGCGTCAGCTTGCCGCCGGGGTTGGTCTTGATCGACAGCCCGCCGTCGCCGATCAGCGACTTGCTCTTGGTATTGGTGCGATAGGGCGCCATGGACTCGTAGAAGCCGCCGACCCGGTAGGTCACTACCCCGTCGGCATCGACCGGGCCGGTTGCCTCGGCGGACATGCCGGCGCGATTATAGTTGCCCAGCGTGCCCACCAGGCGCAGCGAGGATCTATCCTCCGGCACCTTCGAGACATAGTTGATGATGCCCCCGGGTGATCCTGGGCCAAAAAACAGCCCGGCCGGTCCTTTGAGCACTTCCACCCGGCTGATGTTGAACAGCTGCGGCACCGAGAAGCCGATGAAGGGGTTGCCGCGCTGGCCGTCATAGAACGATTGATCCTGGCGGAAGCCGCGAAAGGTGACGCCGGCATAGCTGAAGAAGCTGACTCCGGAGATGTTGCGATACAGGTCGGTCGCATCGCGCGCGCCTTGGTCGCGGAACAGCTCGGCATTGATGACCTGGAGCGCCTGCGGAATGTTGATCGGGTCCTCGGCCACTTTGCCCACGGTGGTGGTATCAACGCGGTACAGCCTTTGCGCGCGACCGTTGACGATGATCTCGTCGGTTGGTTCGTCTGCGTCTTGAGCGAACGCAGGATTTGTACCTGAAGCGAGCGTAAGCACTGTAGCGAATGCCGCTTGAACACCCAATTTCATGACCACCCCTGCTACTGCGATGCAGTCGCAACTAGACAACTGTTAAGTCGGGTGCAAGAGGTCGTTCATAGCCGTCGAGCGAAGCCCGCTCTTACCCTACTGAGCCGCGACTGCAGCGTTGGGCGCTGCAGGGCAGCGATCCGCCGTTCACCCGGGCGGTGGGAGGTAACCAGAGACCGTCTTCAGATCAGCGCATACAAGGCCGTTGTCCGCATCGAGGTCGACAGCTGCTGCAATGAAGGGGCCTTAGGTGGGCTGTACAGTCGACCCCATCGGCGGATGGATCGAGCTTGCCCGCGTTTTTTTCGTGGCCCTCATGGGCGATGGAGAAACATCATGGGACACTCAGATCTTGATCCTGCTGTTCACGAGCGCCGTCCCTGGAACGCGGGCCGGCGCGTCGCCCCAAGCGGGCCTTAAAAGCTCGCGACATTTGGGCCATCCGCTTCTTCCTCGATGGGCGGAGCGATCGGAGAGCGACGTGATGAAGCGCCCACCGCGTGACCCCGAAGAAAAGCTGTTTTCCATGGTCCTCGTCACTCGCAGCCTGGCGCAAGGTTGCCTCGCGTTCGCCGCAATCGGAGGCCTCTATCTCGCGGGCCTGCTGCACGGACTGGAGCACGACACGCTGCGCACGATGACCTTCACCGCTCTGGTTGCCACCATCATGGCGCTGGTCTTCGCCAGTCGCGCATTCAGCGCTTCGCTCAGGCATGCCTTTGTCAGGAATAACAAGACATTCCGCTACGTCGCCATGTTCATTGTCGGCGGCACCCTCATCATCCTGACTGTACCGTTCTTTCGCGACACCCTGAAGTTCGTTCCGCTGAGCGTCATGGATCTGCTCGCCGCCTGCCTTGCAGGAGCGATCGTTCTTATCGGTTGCGAACTGATCAAAGGCAGAGCTTCGGCCCTCAGCCGCCATTGACGGTGGAACTTAGGCCATAGCACTTCGACGGCAATGTCGTCTGAATGGCCTGCAACGCTGGAAGATCGAGAACATGGCTTTGAGGTCGCCTCCTTGGATTAGAAGGCTTGAACACTCGCGACGAGGTCCCGGGAACCGAGGAGATCCGGCCGAGACGAAGGCGGAATCATCAATCCCGACGCTGCCTATCGTCGCATATCAGCACTCAACCTACTGTAAAATTGTCGCAATACATCTAGAAGAGACCAGAACTGCAAGAAATTCAGCAGTTCGTAAAAAGCGAAAATACTAATTATTCCGATGAAGCTCCAAGTGTCTGAGCTAGCTTTTCTTCTTAAGCTCGTTGGGCTTGTGAGCAGCCTCCTTACCCGACTTGTCACTTTTAACGATGTACTGAGGATTATCCTTCGTCGCGGCAACTTTGTGCTTCTTGATATGTGTTTTCGTCGTTTGCTTCTTAACGACAGTGCCCTGCGTCTTACCCTGGCTGGTGTCCCACTCTACCTTGTCACCCTTTTTCAATTCCTTGGTCATCGTTTCTACCTTTCACCATCCATTGTGGTGGCGGGGCACTGCCCGCGCGTGTCCATTTCAGTATGCTGCCGGCGGCGGTCAGGTCTGCAGGTCGGCGAAGGTGTTGCAGGCCTCATCGTCGCCCGTGTCCAGGCCGCGCTTCAGCCATTGCATCCGCTGGGCGCTCGACCCGTGCGTAAAGCTTTCTGGCGACACCTGCCGGCCCGAGTTGCGCTGCAGTGTATCGTCGCCGATGGCGCTGGCAGCGTTGAGACCTTCCTCCATGTCGCCCGGCTCGATGAGGTCACGATGCCGAGCCGCCCACACGCCCGCGTAACAGTCCGCCTGAAGTTCCATCCGGACCTGTAGCGCGTTGGCCTGTTGCTGTCCGGCCTGCTGCTGGGCGCTGTGCACCTGCTCCGCCAGTCCCGTCAGGTTTTGCACGTGATGCCCATATTCGTGCGCGATCACGTAATAACGAGCGAAGTCGCCTCCGGCGCCCAGCTCCTTGTCCATCTGATCGTAGAAGCTGGTGTCGATGTAGATGCCCTGATCGGCCGGGCAATAGAATGGCCCCATGGCGCTTTGCGCGGCGCCGCATCCGGATCGTGTGCCGCCCTGGTAGAAGTGCAGCACGGGTTGCTTGAAAGGAATGTTCGCCTTCTGAAACAGCGGCGTCCACGTGCGATTGAGGGAATCCAGCGCGTTGCAGGCCTCGTTCGCATAAGCATTGCGATTGCAGACCGTGTTCGGGTCCGTGCTTTGCGACCCTGGCTGGGCCGGTCCGATCTGCTCTTGCCCGCCTTCGATCGCGCCGATCATCTGGCCAGGGTCGACACCGAAGACCACTGCGCCGATCAATGCAATGACCAGCGTGCCGCAACCGACCTTGCCGCCGCCCCCGCCTGGGAAGGCAGAACCTCCCTCGCTGACGCGGATGTTATCGGGATCGAATGGATTAAGCCTCACGTCGCACTACCCCTGCTGCGATCGTCGCCATCGCCGGCATCGATGCGACACGTTCCAGGATCAAAGCTTCTTGTCGTGCTTTGTTCCGTCGGATCCATGTGCTCTCAAGATGCCCTTCTGTGACATATTGCCACCACTGCGGCGTTTTTTCATCATTGCGCTTGCTTCGCACCTTGTTCCGTCACTTAGATGCCGGGGCGTTCAGACATTGGATTACATGAACAGGGGCATCGCGAAACTCGCCGGGAGAGCAGCGCGGATCGGCGTGGTGCTGACCTGCGCGTGGATCGCGTGCATGGCCCCCGGCCAAGCGGCCAGTACGCGGGCGACGCGTGAGATCGAGGACCGGTTGCGGGCACATATCAACGTGTTGGCCAGCGACGACTTTCAGGGACGACAGCCTGGGACGGATGGCGAGGCGAAGACCCTGCGATACCTTGGTCAGCAGTGGTTTCAGGTCGGCCTCGTTTCCGGCACCAACGATCCCGGCCATGAGTGGTTCTCGCCGGTCACGCTGGTAGCGCGCACGCCTGCCGGCTACACCGTGCAATTCTCGCGCAAGGGGCGGCGCGTCGCGGTGCCGCAAAGCGAGATCCTCGCGCTTACGTCGGGCAAACGCAGCCTGTTGCGAGAGGCGCCGATGTTGTTCATCGGCACGGCGGCGACGCAGGAGTTCACGCGCAACGAACTGGCGGGCCGGGTCGCTGTCCTGCTGGATAGCGCCGGCGCGAACGAGGGGCCGGCTGCAAGCACACGGCAGAATGAGCTGCTGGCGCTTGGGGCGTCAGCTGTCCTTACGGTACTCGATGGCGAGCGCTCGCTGGTTGAGATCCGTGGCCGGCGCGAGCGCACCCGGTACGCGCTAGGCGAAGATTCCACAGGTGGCGACCTTGAGGCGTTCGTCACGC
>Ga0163161_10000513_pt1 | contig 31599 bp, 30 predicted proteins | sample S45metaG_FD_129847 | JGI IMG/M metagenome (GOLD analysis project Ga0163161, IMG submission 129847) | Switchgrass rhizosphere microbial communities from Kellogg Biological Station, Michigan, USA - S4-5 metaG | ecosystem: Host-associated > Plants > Roots > Rhizosphere > Soil | place: USA... | reverse complement strand
GTTGATGAAGTTGGGCTGCCAGCCTTCGAGCGCGCGCTGCAGCGTGCGGTCTTCGCCGAGGTTGACGTTGTTGGGGATCTTCTCGCTGTAGTTGATCGTGCTCATCGTTGTTCCTTGGGTTGTACGGGCTGCGGTTATCAGACGCGGTTCATGTCGAAGCCGGCCTTTTCGCCGGTGCCGTAGACCTTGAGCGCACCCTTCTCGCCGACGGCGTTCGGGCGGTTGAAGATCCAGTTCTGCCAGGCGGTGAGCCGGCCGAAGATGCGGGTCGCCATGTTCTCCTTGCTCGCGAAGCGCAGGTTGGCTTCCAGGCCGGTGAGCGCGTCGGGCGACATCGCGGCGCGCTCCTCGATGGCGATGCGGATCTCGTCGTCCCAGTCGATGTCGTCGGGCGCGGCGGTGACCAGGCCGAGCTTGAGCGCTTCGTCGGCGTCCAGCGGCTTCCCGGCCGCGGCGCGTGCTGCTTCGAGCGGGGCCGCTTCTTCGTAGAAGCGGCGCTGCAGGCGGCTCTGGTCGTTCACCATCGGGAAGAAGCCGAAGTTGAATTCGTTGAGCACGAGCTTCGGTGCGCGCTCGACATCGTCGGGCAGCGCAAGCATGTAGGTGCGGTCGGCCGCGAAGGCCAGCTCGGCCAGCGTGCCGGCGAAGCACGAACCGGTGTCGACCAGCGCGAACAGGCTGCGCGACGACACATCCAGGCGCGCGAGCGTGCGGCGCAGTGCGCCGATGGTTTCACGCACGAGCCAGTGGTCCTTGTTGGCGAGCATCACGGCGTCGGAGGCGAGCACTGCGGCGGCATCGCCTTCGGTCTTGAGCAGCCAGGTGCCGATATCGAGTTCGTTGGTGCGCAGGTTCAGGATCGCATCGTCCAGCTCGCGGCACATCCCGAGCGGCCACCAGGCGGCGCCCGCGGCTTCGATCGCGGCGATGTCGGCCGGCTGCGCGCCGGTGGGCGCCTTCACGGTGATCGTCGCGGTGCGCTTGCTGCGGTCGATCTGGATGTCGACATGCGAGTAGCTGATGCCGTCGGCGCTGTCGGTACGTTCCAGGCGCGTGAGCGCCACGCCCTTGCCGCCTGCGGGGCGGTCGCTGCCGGCCGCAAGCTGCGAAGCGCGGTCCTGCACGGCGGCGGCGAACTGCGCGGGCTTGGCCACGGCATCGACCAGTCGCCACTCGACCGCGCGCTGGCCGCGCACGCCTTCGACGCTGGTGCAGAAGATGTCGGCGAGGTCATGGCGCACATGGCGCTTGTCGGTCACGCGGGTGAGGCCCCCGGTGCCGGGCAGCACGCCGAGCAGCGGCACTTCGGGCAGCGAAACGGCCGAGGAGCGGTCGTCCACCAGCAGGATCTCGTCGCAGGCCAGTGCAAGTTCGTAGCCGCCGCCCGCGCAGGCGCCATTCACGGCCGCGAGGAACTTCAGGCCCGAGTGCTTCGACGTGTCTTCGATGCCGTTGCGAGTTTCGTTGGTGAACTTGCAGAAGTTCACCTTCCAGGCGTGGCCCGAGACGCCCAGCATGAAGATGTTGGCGCCCGAACAGAAGATGCGGTCCTTGCCGCTGGTGACGATCACGCTGCGCACCTCGGGGTGCTCGAAGCGCACGCGGTTGAGCGCGTCGTTCAGTTCGATGTCCACGCCCAGGTCGTAGCTGTTGAGCTTCAGCTTGTAGCCGGGTCGGATACCGCCGTCTTCCGCGATGTCGAGCACGAGGCGAGCGATGGCGCCGTCGAAGCTCAGGGACCAGTGGCGGTATTGGCCGGGTTCGGTGCGGTAGTCAACGCGAGCGGGCGTCTGCAGCGTGGGGGTGTCGGTCATGCGGAAGTCTCCTGTGGGGCTGTGTTCGGAAACCGGGAACAGGAAAGATAATGCACTTTCTTGCGCCGATGACATGCATCATGATGCATACAAACAGGCAAGTCAATGCCTGTTGTGCTTTTTTTCAGATCCAGCCCAGTCTTAGACCAAGCCCATGGACTGGCGGGTCACTGCACGCAGCGCATGGAAGCTTTGCGACAGGCTCTTGCCACTGGTGTCCACCGAGAGGTCGGCCTTCGAATAGAAGGCCGCGCGGCCATTCAGGATGCGGCGCAGGTCTTCCATCGCTTCCTTGCTGGCAGCCATGGGGCGGGTGTCGCCCTGCGCGGCGACGCGGCCCATGTGCTCCTCGGGCGCGGCCTGCAGCCACACGGTGGTGCAGTGCGCGAGCAGTTCGTTGAAGGTGGCGGGGTCGGAAACGATGCCGCCCGGCGTCGCGATCACGACCTCGCCGTAGATCTGCACGGCCTCTTCGAGCGCACGGCGCTCGTAGCGGCGGTAGGCGTTGGTGCCGTAGAGGTCGTGGATCTCGCGCACGCTGCAGCCCGCAAGCTTCTCGATCTCGCGGCTCAGTTCCACGAAGGGCACGTCGAGGTCGTCGGCCAGCATCTGCCCGAGCGTGGACTTGCCCGCGCCGCGCAGGCCCACGAGGGCGATGCGGCGGTGCCGCGCCGGATCGACCGAGGCGGTGCCCAGCAATTCACCGAGCGCCACGCGCACGCGGCGCAGGTCGGCTTCGCTGCAGTTCTCGAGCAGCTCGCGGATCAGCAGCCACTCGGGCGAGCTGGTCGTGACGTCGCCGACCAGCTCGGCCAGCGAGCAGTGCAACGCGCCGGCCACCTGCTGCAGCACCAGGATCGATGCGTTGCCGATGCCGTATTCCAGGTTTGCCAGGTGCCGCTCCGACACGTCGGCCGCAACGGCCACCGCCTTGCGCGTGAGGCCGCGCTGCGCGCGCAGGTTGCGCACCCGGTCGCCCAATGCGGCCAGCAGCGGATTCTTGGCCTCCCCGGCCGGTGCGGCGCTGGAGTTGCCGCCCTCTGGCGCGGTAGTCAGCACCGCGTCTACATGCTCATTCATGCGAGTCCTCGTTCGTGGCCGGGATTGTGCGCGCTCAGGGTAAACACCATAGATGCACTATATTGCTTGACACTCATTGTCTCGGTGCTTATTGTTCGACCACAAGCAAGATACTGCACACTCGGTATTCCTGCAAGGCAGTTCCACAAGTTCGAGGCCCCCACGATGTCCGACAGCAGCCACCCAGCCACAGGCAAGGAAGCATTTCACCAGTTGATCGCCGGCCTGACCGCCGAAATCGCCGGCCGGCCGCTCGAAGCCCAACTCGACCAGTGGCTCAACGCCACCCACGGCGCGGGCAGCGCCAGCTTCGAACAACTGCGCCAGGCCTGCATCGGCGGCGTCGCCGAAGGCTGGCTCTGCGAGCGCGAAGGCGGCGGCATCCGATACGGCCGCGTGTTCAAGGCCGAAGACGCGCTGCACCGCTTTTCGGTCGACGTGGTGGATATGCAGGACATCGCCGGCCCGCACCACACCCACCCGAACGGCGAGATCGACCTGATCATGCCGCTCGACGACAGCGCTGAAGCCACCTTCGACGGACGGCCTGCGGGCTGGTGCGTCTACGGACCCGGCACCGCGCACCGCCCGACCGTCGCGCAAGGCCGCGCGCTCGTTCTCTATCTGCTGCCCGAAGGGCAGATCAAGTTCACGCCATGACCGAACTCCTTTCCAACCACGTCGCCGGCCGCTGGCAAAGCGGCGCGGGCGCCGGCACGCCGCTGTTCGATCCGGTGCTGGGCACCCAACTCGCGCGCGTCGACGCCACCGGGCTCGACCTGCCCGAAGCCTTCTCGTTTGCGCGCGAACAGGGCGGCAACGCGCTGCGCGCCCTCACCTACCGCCAGCGCGCCGGGTTGCTCGGCGCGATCGTGAAGGTGCTGCAGGCCAACCGCGACGCCTATTACGAGATCGCCACCGCGAACTCCGGCACGGTGAAGAACGACTCGGCCGTCGACATCGACGGCGCCATCTTCACGCTCGGCCAGTACGCCAAGTGGGGCGATGCGCTCGGCGACGTGCGTGCGCTGCGCGATGGCGACGCAGTCAAGCTCGGCAAGGAGCCGGTGTTCCTGTCGCAGCATCTGCAGGTGCCGACGCACGGCGTGGCGCTTTTCATCAACGCGTTCAATTTCCCTTCATGGGGCCTGTGGGAAAAGGCAGCACCGGCGTTGCTCTCAGGCGTGCCGGTGATCGTGAAGCCCGCCACGGCCACCGCCTGGCTCACGCAGCGCATGGTGAAGGACGTGGTCGATGCGGGCGTGCTGCCCGCCGGGGCGCTCTCGGTCATTTGCGGCAGCTCGGCCGGGTTGATGGACCAGCTGCAGCCCTTCGACGTGGTCGCGTTCACCGGTTCGGCCGAAACCGCAGCCGTGATCCGCTCGCACCCCGCCGTGGCCGCGCGCTCGGTGCGCGCGAACATCGAGGCCGACAGCCTCAACAGCGCCCTGCTCCTGCCCGGCGCCGCGCCCGGCAGCGAGGCCTTCAACCTGCTCGTGCGCGAAGTGGTGGGCGAGATGACGGTGAAGTCGGGCCAGAAGTGCACCGCGATCCGCCGCATCCTCGTGCCCGCCGAGGTGTACGACGCCGCGGCCGAAGCCATCGGCGCGAAGCTCGCGGGTGTCACGGTCGGCAATCCACGCAATGAGGGCGTGCGCATGGGTTCGCTCGTGAGCCGCGCGCAATTGAATGCGGTGCGCGACGGGCTCGACGCACTCGCCGCGCAGACCACCGTACTGCACGACAGCCGCAGCAAGCCGCTGATCGATGCCGACCCGGCCATCGCCGCCTGCATCGGCCCGGTGCTGCTGGGCGCGCGAGATGCCGATGCGGCGCAGCGCGTGCATGACGTCGAGGTGTTCGGCCCCGTCGCCACGCTGTTGCCGTACCGCGATCTCGCGCACGGCATCGCATTGGCGCACCGTGGCCAGGGCTCGCTCGTCACATCGCTCTACGGCAGCGACGACGCGGCGCTCGCACAGGCCGCGCTCGCCGTCGCGCCGAGTCACGGCCGCGTCCACGTGATCACCCCCGAGGTCGCACAGGCCCACACCGGCCACGGCAACGTGATGCCGATGTCGATGCATGGCGGCCCCGGCCGCGCGGGCGGCGGCGCCGAACTGGGCGGCCTGCGCGCGCTCGATTTCTATCACCGCAAGAGCGCGGTGCAGGCGAGCCCCGGCGTGCTCGCCGCCCTCGGCCTCTAGAAGCAACCGAGTGAGGCCCCAAGGAGACAACACGATGAGCCTGCCCGCACGATTCAATTTCGCCGAACACCTGTTTGCCCTCAACCGCGGCCGCGCCGAGCGCATTGCCTACATCGACGACCGCGGCACGCTGAGCTACGGCCAGCTCGAAGACCGCGCGCGCCGCCTGGCCGCCGCGCTGAAAGCCGCCGGCGTGCGCCGCGAAGAGCGCGTGCTGCTCTTGATGCTCGACACCAATGACTGGCCCGTGAGCTTTCTCGGCTGCCTCTATGCCGGCATCGTGCCCGTCGCCGTGAACACGCTGCTCACGTCCGAGGACTACGCCTACATGCTCGACCACAGCCGCGCGCAGGCCGCGCTGGTATCGGGCACCTTGCTGCCGACGCTGCAGGATGCAATGGGCCACGGCGCGCACGAGCTGCAGGCGCTGATCGTCTCGCAGCCGACCGGGGTGCTGCCGGAGAACGCACAAGCTTTCGACGATGCCATCGCCAAGGCCGAGCCGATGGCCGAGCCGGTGAACACCGCCTCCGACGACCCGGGCTTCTGGCTCTATTCCTCCGGCTCCACCGGCAAGCCCAAGGGCACGGTCCACACGCACGCCAATCTCTGGTGGACGGCTGAGCTCTACGGCAAGCCGGTGCTCGCGCTGACCGAAGACGACGTGTGCTTCTCGGCAGCCAAGATGTACTTCGCATACGGCCTGGGCAATGCGCTGACCTTTCCGCTCACCGTCGGCGCGACGGTCGTTCTGATGGCCGAGCGCCCCACGCCCGACGCCACCTTCCGTCGCTGGACCGAGCACAGGCCCACCGTCTTCTTCGGCGCACCCACCGGCTTCGCGGGCATGCTGGCCTCGCCCAAGCTGCCCGCACGCGACACCGTTGCACTGCGCATGTGCTCGTCCGCCGGCGAAGCGCTGCCCGGCGAGATCGCGCAGCGCTTCAAGGCGCACTACGGCTGCGAGATCATCGATGGCATCGGCTCGACCGAGATGCTGCACATCTTCATCTCCAACCGCCCCGGCGACGTGCGCTACGGCACGACCGGCAAGCCGGTGGAGGGCTATGACGTCGAGTTGCGCGGCGAAGACGGCCGCCCCGTGCCCGATGGCGAAGTCGGCGACCTCTACATCCGCGGCCCGAGCTCGGCGCTCATGTACTGGACCAACCGCGAGAAGTCGCGCGACACCTTCCAGGGCGGCTGGACCAAGAGCGGCGACAAGTACACGCGCGATGCCGACGGCTACTTCACCTATGCAGGCCGCAGCGACGACATGCTGAAGGTGAGCGGCATCTACGTCTCACCCTTCGAGGTCGAGGCCACGCTGATGCAGCACCCGTCTGTGCTCGAGGCCGCGGTGATCGGCAAGGAAGATGCAGAGGGGCTCACGAAGACCAAGGCCTTCGTCGTGCTGAAGGACGGCAGCACGGCTACGGAGGACGAGCTCAAGGCCTTCGTGAAGGAGCGCCTCGCGCCGTACAAGTACCCGCGCTTCCTCGAATTCGTGAGCGAGCTGCCGAAGACGGCGACCGGCAAGATCCAGCGCTTTCGCCTCCGCGAGCGAGAGAAGCAGGCATGAGCTATCGCGCGTCTTTCTCTTGCTCCCTCCCCCTCTGGGGGAGGGCTGGGGTGGGGGCAAGCGGCCTTAGCAAAAGCACTGCCACTGCAAGCGCCGCTTGCCCCCATCCCAACCTTCCCCCAAAGGGGGAAGGAGCAATGCAATGAGCACCGACTTCGCCACCATCGCCTGGCGCAACCGCACCGTGCAGATCGAGTGCGCGTGGATCGCCCCCGAGCGCATCGACGCCCCGCTCATCGTCTTCCTGCACGAAGGCCTCGGCTCCGTCGCGATGTGGAAGGACTTCCCCGCGCAGGTCTGCGAAGCCGCCAACGCTCGCGGCCTCGTGTTCTCGCGCCCCGCCTACGGCCGCTCCACCCCGCGAGAAGACAACGAGATCTGGGATGTCGACTTCATGCACCGCCAGGCGCACGAAGTGCTCCCTGCCCTCTTCACCGCCCTCAAGCTCGACAACGAAAAGCCCTGGCTCTTCGGCCACAGCGACGGCGGCTCGATCTCGCTGCTGTATGCCGCGCGCTTCCCCGACCGCGTGGCGGGCCTCGTCGTGCTGGCCCCGCACATCTTCGTGGAAGACGTGACCGTCGCGAACATCGAGCTGGCCCGCACCGCCTACCTCTCGACCGACCTGCCGAAGAAGCTCGGCCGCTACCACGACAGCGCCGACTCCGCCTTCTGGGGCTGGAACCGCATCTGGCTGCACCCGCCCTTTCGCGACTGGAACATCGAGCAGGAACTCGACACCATCCGCTGCCCCGTGCTCGCCATCCAGGGCATCGACGACGAGTACGGCACGCTCGCGCAGATCCGCGGCATTGCCGCGCGCGTCGTCGGCGTTTGCGAACTGGTGGAAATCCCTGAATGCGGGCATTCCCCACATCGCGATCAGCCGGAACGTGTCACCGTCGCAACCGCCGCTTTCATCACCAAAAACAGGAGACAGACACCATGACGACCATCCGCACTGCGCGCCTCGCGCTCACCGCCATCGCCTTCGCCGCCCTCGCATCGGCGGCCGGCGCCCAGGCACCGGCAAGCTCAAGGTCGGCCTGATGCTGCCGTACAGCGGTACTTACACCGCGCTGGGCGTGGCCATCGAGAATGGCTTCAAGCTCTACGTCGACGAACAGGGCGGCAAGCTCTCGGGCCGCGAGATCGAATACTTCAAGGTCGACGACGAATCCGATCCCGCCAAGGCGACCGACAACGTCAACAAGCTCATCAAGCGCGACAACGTCGACGTGATCGTGGGCACCGTGCACTCCGGCGTTGCGATGGCGATGGCCAAGGCTGCGAAGGAAAGCGGCACCGTGCTGATCGTGCCGAATGCCGGCGCCGACGCGGTGACCGGCCCGATGTGCGCACCCAACATCTTCCGCAGCTCGTTCAGCAACTGGCAGCCGGCCTTCGCGATGGGCGAGGTCGCTGCCAAGCAGCAGGGCAAGAAAAAGGCGATGACCATCACCTGGAAGTACGCGGCCGGCGACGAGTCGGTCAACGGCTTCAAGGAAGGCTTCGAGAAGAACGGCGGCAAGGTCGACAAGCAGCTCACGCTGCCCTTCCCGAACGTGGAGTTCCAGGCGCTGCTGACCGAGATCGCGGCGGCCAAGCCCGATGCGGTGTACGCCTTCTTCGCGGGCGGCGGCGCTGTGAAGTTCGTCAAGGACTACCAGGCCGCGGGCCTCAACAAGACCATTCCGCTCTACGGCCCCGGCTTCCTGACCGACGGCACGCTCGATGCGCAGGGCGACTCGGCGCAAGGCATGCTGACCACGCTGCACTATGCGGACGGCCTCAACACCGCGCGCGACAACGCGTTCCGCGTGGCGTACGCCAAGTCGTTCAAGCTGCAGCCGGACGTGTATGCGGTGCAGGGCTACGACGCGGCGCAGATGCTCGGCGTGGGCCTTGCCGCCGCCAAGGGCGACATCGGCAAGAAGGCCGAGTTCACCGCCGCCATCGAGAAGGCCAAGATCGACAGCCCGCGCGGCACGTTCACGATGAGCAAGTCGCACAACCCGGTGCAGGACATCTATCTGCGCAAGGTGGATGGCAAGGAGAACAAGCTGGTGAGCACGGCGATCAAGGGCCTGGCTGATCCAGCGCGCGGCTGCCGGATGTAACTGGGCTCTCCCCCAGGCTTCGCGCACTTCGTGTCGCTTCGCCAACCCCCTCGCCGGGGGCGACACCTGCGGCCCGGCAAAGCCGGTTCCGCGGTGTCTCCCGCAGTGCATCTCCCTCCTCAACGATCCCGCCCAGAGAGAACCTCCAACGTGGATTTCGGAACCTTCCTCGTCCAGTGCCTGAACTCCGTTCAGTACGGACTGCTGCTCTTTCTCGTGGCGTCGGGCCTCACGCTGATCTTCGGGATCATGGGCGTGATCAACCTCGCGCACGGCAGCTTCTACATGATCGGCGCGTACCTCGCGTTCTCGCTCGCGCCGCTGTTCGGCGACCAGTTCCTGCTGATGCTGGTGGCCGGTGTGGTGCTCGCGGCCATCTTCGGCTACCTGCTCGAATGGGCCTTCTTCAGCTACCTCTACCAGCGTGACCACCTGCAGCAGGTGCTGATGACCTACGGGCTCATCCTGGTGTTCGAGGAGCTGCGCTCCATCCTCGTGGGCAACGACGTGCACGGCGTGAAGGTGCCCGCGTGGCTCGACGGCAGCTTCGCGCTCGGCAACGTCATGAGCTACCCGTGGTACCGGCTCTTCGCCTCGGCCGCCTGCATCGTGCTCGCGGTGGGCTTGTATTGGGTGGTCAACCGCACGCGGCTGGGCATGATGATCCGCGCCGGTGCGAGCAACCGCGACATGGTGCGGGGCTTAGGGATAGACGTGAAGCGGCTCTACCGCATCGTGTTCGCGGCCGGCGTGGCGCTCGCCGCACTGGCCGGGATGATCGCCGCGCCGATGTCCTCGGTGTACCCCAACATGGGCGCGAGCGTGCTCATCATCTGCTTCGTGCTGGTGGTGATCGGCGGCATCGGCTCGATCACCGGTGCGCTGCTCGCTTCGCTGCTGGTGGGCTTCGTCGACACCTTCGGCAAGGTGTTCTTCGCGGACCTGAGCGGCATCGGCATCTACCTCCTGATGGCGATCGTGCTGATCTGGAAGCCCGAAGGGCTGATGGGGAGGCGGCCATGATGAAGAAGGGCGCACTCCTCGTGCCCGTGGCCTGCGCGGTGCTCATCGGCATCGCCGGCCCGTTGATGGGCAACTACGCCTCGGACTTCGTCGTGAAGGTGATGATCCTCTCGATCTTCGCGCTGAGCCTCGAGCTGCTGGTCGGCATGACCGGCCTCGTGAGCCTGGGCCACGCGGCGTTCTACGGCATCGGCGCGTACGTGACGGTGCTGGCCTCCGGCAGCGAAGGCGGCAACTTCGCGCTGCTGCTGCCGATGGCCATGGGCGCGGCGGCGCTCTATGCGCTGTTCGTCGGCGCTTTGAGCCTGCGCACGCGCGGCGTGTACTTCATCATGGTCACGCTGGCCTTCGCGCAGATGGCCTTCTTCGTGTTCCACGACACCAAGGTCGGCGGCGGCAGCGACGGCATCTACATGTACGTGCGGCCCGCCATCGGCGCACTCGACATGGAGAACCGCACGGTGCTGTTCTACGTGGTGCTCGCGTCGCTGGTGTTCACCTACGGCCTGCTCGCGCTGATTCGCCGCTCGCGCTTCGGCGCCGCGCTCGCGGGCATCCGCGTGAACGAGCAGCGCATGCGCGCGGCGGGCTTCCCGGTGTACGGCTACAAGCTCGCGGCCTTCGTGCTGGCGGGAGCGCTCGCGGGTCTCGCGGGTTTCCTGCTGGCTTCGCGCGACGGCGTGGTCAATCCCGAGTTGATGGCCTGGCACAACTCGGGCGAGGTGCTGCTGATGGTGATCCTCGGCGGCCTCGGCCATCTGCGCGGCGCAGTGATCGGCGCGATCGCGTTCACGCTGCTGAAGGAGATCTTCTCGACGCATGCCGTGATGGGACCGCTCGGGGACCACTGGCAGCTCACGCTGGGCATCGCGATCATCGTGTTCGTGGCGTGGTTGCCGAAGGGGCTGATCGGGCTGGTGAAGCGCATCTCGCCGAAGGAGGTTGCATGACTTGCTTCCGTCTTCTGTCTTTCTCCCTCCCCTTCCGGGGGAGGGCCGGGGTGGGGGCACGCGGCCCTTGCAGAAGCATCGCCTCTTCCAGCGCCGCTTGCCCCCATCCCAACCGTCCCCCAAAGGGGGAAGGAGCAATGCCATGAACACCACTGCACTGCTTTCCGTCGCCGGCCTCACCCGCCGCTTCGGCGGCCTCACCGCGGTGAACGCCGTCACGCTCGACCTGCACGTCGGTGAAGTGCACGCCGTGATCGGCACCAACGGCGCAGGCAAGTCCACGCTCATCAACATGCTCTCGGGCGAGATCGAGGCCTCCGAAGGCCGCATCGCGCTGGACGGCATCGACATCACTCAGCGCGCGCAGTCGCGCCGCGCGCGCGACGGCGTGGGCCGCAGCTACCAGCGCACAACGATCTTTCCGGAGTTCAGCGTGCACGAGAACTGCCGGCTCGCCGCGCAGGCCGCGACCGCGCGGCCATGGGCGATCTGGCAAGCGTCGCAGCGCTGTGCGGCGAGCAATGCGGCCGCCGACTCGGCGCTCGAAGCCGCGGGCCTTTCGAACGAATCCTTGCGCATTGCGGGCACGCTGAGCCACGGCGCGCAACGCCAACTCGAAGTCGCCATGTGCCTTGCGACCAATCCGCGCGTGCTGCTGCTCGACGAACCGCTCGCCGGCATGGGCGCCGAGGAAACCGACCGCATGCTCACGCTGCTCGCGCGGTTGAAATCGACGCACGCGATCCTGCTGGTGGAGCACGACATGGATGCGGTCTTCCGCATCGCCGACCGCATCACGGTGATGGTGAACGGCACGGTCATCGCGACCGGCGACCCGACCTCGATCCGCGAGAACCCCGAAGTGCGCACGGCGTATCTCGGAGAGGATCACTGATGCCCCCACGCTCATCACTTCGTGTATTCGCTGCCCCCCGAGGGGGCGCAGGCCTTCCTAGGGGCGGCCCGTCGGAAGGCCTGACATGCTGATCGTCCGCGACCTCAACACCTACTACGGCAACAGCCACATCCTGCGCGGCGTGCATGCCGGCATCCCGACGGCCACTTCGGTGGGCCTGCTCGGGCGCAACGGCATGGGCAAGACCACGCTGATCCGCAGCATGATGGGCTACGTGCGCCCCGCTTCGGGCGAAGTGCAGGTCGATGGCCGCACCGTCACCGGCTGGCCGCCCGAGAAGATGGCGCGCCTGGGCATCGGCTATGTGCCCGAGGGCCGCGGCATCTTCCCGAACCTCTCGGTGCGCGAGAACCTCGTGATTAGCGAGCGCGCGGGCATCGACGGGCGCCGCGCCTGGACCTTCGACCGCGTGATGGCCACCTTTCCGCGGCTGGCCGAGCGGCTCTCGCACGGCGGGCAGCAGCTCTCGGGCGGCGAGCAGCAGATGCTGTCGATCGGCCGCGCGCTGATGACCAACCCGCGCCTGCTGATCCTCGATGAAGCGACCGAAGGCCTCGCGCCGCTGATCGTCGCCGAGATCTGGCGCGTGATCGGCGAGATCCGCAGCACCGGCATCGCCACGCTGATCGTGGACCGCGACTACCGCAAGGTGCTCGCGCACACCGACCTCGCGGTGGTGATGGAGAAGGGGCAGATCGTGCGGCACGGAGCCTCGGCCGATCTGCTGGCCGAGCCGCATGCGCTGGAAGAATTGCTGGGCGTGTGAAGCTCAGGCGGCGCGCTGCGCCATCAGGAAATCGATGAACACCCGCATGCGCAGCGGCACATGGCGCCCGTCGGGGTACAGCAGCGTGTACGGCCGGGAGCGACCCGCGAAGGGTTTGAGCACCTCGACGAGCGAGCCATCGGCGAGTTCCTTCTCCACAACGAAGCGGTAGGTCTGGAACAGCCCGGCGCCGCTCCTGGCGAGCGTGACGCCGCCGAGCACGTCGTCGGAGCAGCTGTAGGCGCTGTCCCCGAAGACCTCGCGGTCCTTGCCCTCTTCCTTGAAGAGCCACGAGATGCGCCGGCCGCTGCTGGGCAGCTCGAACTGGATGCACTCGTGCGCGGCGAGGTCGTCCGGCGTGCGGGGCGTGCCCGCCGCCTTCAGGTACTTGCGGGTTGCCACGACGACGAGCGCCGCATCCTCCAAGTGCCGCGCGATCAGCGTGGAGTCGGGCTGGGCGCGCACGCGCACTGCCATGTCGTAGCCCTCTTCCACGAAATCGATGTTGCGGTTGCTCAGGTGCACATGCAGCCGGATGTCGGGAAAGCGTTCGCGGAACGACGGCAGCATCGGCAGGATGCGGTGGTGGCCGTAGGTGGTCGGCACGCTCAGGCGCAGCGTGCCCGAAGGCCGCGCCTGCTGGCCCATCACTTCGCGCTCGGCCTCGGCGAGCTGCGCGAGCGCCTGGCGGCACTGCGCGAAATAGGAGCGGCCCGCGTCGGTGAGCCGCACGCTGCGCGTGGTGCGCACGAAGAGGCGAAGGCCCAGCCGCTTTTCCAGTCGCGAGATCGAGCGGCTTACCGCCGCCGGCGTCACGCCCGCGGCAAGCGCCGCCGAAGTGAAGCCGCCCGTCTCCGCCGCGAGGCAGAAGAGTTCGATGCTGCCGAGAAGGATGTCGCCGAACTGCCGTTGCATGGATTGATTACCTTGCGTATCAAGTGAAGTGCGAGTCTAGTGATTTATCTACGGCTGTGTCATCAATACAGTTCTCCTCACCCCATCAACTTCTTCTGGAGAACCGACATGCAAGACAGCACTTCACCTTCCACCGTCGTCATCACCGGCGCCTCGAGCGGCATCGGGCTGGGCCTGGCGCAGACGTACCTCGAACGCGGCTTCAACGTGGTCGCCAATGCGCGCACCGACGAGCGGCTCGCAGCCGCCGCCAAGCAACTGGGCAACCCGGCGCGCTTCCTGGGCGTCGCGGGCGACATCGGCCAGCGCGACACCGCAGAGCAGCTCATCGCCCGCGCCGTGGAGCGCTTCGGCCATGTCGACGTGCTCATCAACAACGCGGGCATCTTCAATGCCAAGCCCTTTGTCGACTACACCGAGGAAGAGCTGGACCAGCTGGTCGTCACGAACCTCAAGGGTTTCGTCTACGCCTCGCAGGCCGCCGCCAAGCACATGATCCCGCGCCGCAAGGGCCACATCGTGAACATCACCGCGGGCATCGCGCTGCAGCCGAACCTGAAGGTGCCGGCCCTGGTGCCCGTGCTGGTCAAGGGCGGCATCAACGCCGCGACGCGCGCGCTGGCGCTGGAGCTCTCGCCGCACAACATCCAGGTGAATGCGGTCGCGCCCGGCATCGTCGACACGCCGATGCACCCGTCCGAGAACCATGGCTTTCTCAGCGCCCTGGCGCCCGCCGGCCGCATCGCGACCGTGCGCGAGATTGCCGATGCGGTGCTGTACCTCACCGGCGCCGGCTTCACGTCGGGCGTGGTGCTGGCGGTGGACGGCGGCGCTAGCGCCGGCACCTGGTAATCGCCTCGTTCACGCACTCATCCACTCACCCAAGGAGCACACCATGCCTTTCGTCAATTTGAAGATCACCCGCGACGGCGTCACGCGCGAGCAGAAGACCCAGGTCATCGCCGAGTTCACCGAAGTCCTCGAACGCGTGCTGAAGAAGCCGCCGGAGTGGACGCACATCGCGATCGAGGAGATCGACACCGACGACTGGGGGTTCGGGGGTGTGACGACCACCGAGTACCGCAAGCGGCTGGCGGAAGAGGCGAAGAAAACCCGATGAAAGGGATCAGGCCGCGCGCTGCTTGAGAACCACCGGTTCGATGGCGGGCGCCGGCCACAGTTGCAGGTGGTAGCGGTCGTTGCCTTCGAGGCCGTCGTCCGAGAGCGTGTCCAGGCCCGCATAGCAGGCGCGCAGGCGATAGGTTCCCGGTGCTATGGCAATGCGGGCCACGTCGGGAAAGTAGTCGGTGCAACCGGCGACCACGAGGTTGGCGCTTTCGGTCACCAGCGTGCACTCGACGACGTGGTCCCATTCGGCAAGATCGACCGGCTTTTCCGCCGCCAGGATCTCGACGGTCACGGGCACGTCCATGTTCCTCACGGTGCCGATGCCGACGACGCCGGGCCCGACGGCGAAGAGCTGGTCGACGGCTTCGTCGGACCACGCGTCCGACAGGTCGCCATCGACGGCTTCGTCCTGGATGTAGAACTGGAAGTAATCGGCGAAGAGGTTGAATTCGAGCATGGGGCCTCCCTGAAGATCGGCGTAAATCGTAGCCGGCCTTTGTGACGATCTACTCGATGAACCGCCGCAGCCCCTCCAGGTCGATCACGGTAATCCCCCCGTACTCGATCCGCAGGAACCCCGCCTCCTTCAACCGGTTCAGCGCCGCATTGCACCTCTGCCGCGACACCCCCGACAGATTCGCGATCTCCTCCTGCGAAGTCTGCAGATACGGCTCGCTCCCCGGATGCAGCCACGGGTGGAACAACCCGGCGAGCGCACGCGCCACCTGGCTGTCTGCATCGAGCAACCGATGCGCCGCGTAGTTGCCCATGAACCAGTGCAGACGCTCGTTGATCTGCTGCAGCAAAAAATGATCGAAGCCGCGCTGCGTGCGGTGCAGCCATTCGAAGGTCTCCAGCGGCAACTGGGCGACGCGGCTCTGGCGCAGCGCAATGATGTCGGCCGAGCGCGGCACCGCGCGCAGCAGCGTGCCTTCGCCGAACCAGCTGCCGACCGACAGGCCGCCGAAGGTCACCGAGCGCCCGTCGCTGGAGGTGATCGACCACTTGAGCAGCCCTTCGAGCGTGCCGTACCAGTGCAGCGGCGTGTCGCCGCGCCGGCACAGGGCGGCGCCGGCGGCCACCTCGACCTCGCGCATCTCGTCGATCACGCGCTCGCGCGCGGCCGCATCGAGCAGCGGAAACCAGGCCGAGCCTTGCAGCAGTTGCGGAATGGTCAGCGATGCCGCCGTGATGGGTGGCTCCGCCTTCTTCGTGGCCATGGAATGAAGCTCCTGGAGGCGCGGGTGCGTAAACCCTGAGCCCAAATGTCGTCGCGATGACTGAGTGTGCCTGCGCTCCCAAAAATAATAGCGCGCCCCTCATGCAAGACACCAGGAAAACGCCATGTCGTCCAAGCGCAAAGTGATCGTGACCATCGCCCCCACCGGCGGCATGGCGCACAAGTCACAGAACCCGCACCTGCCTACGCAACCCGCCGAGATCGCCGCCGACGTGCTGCGCTGCTGGAACGCCGGCGCAAGCGTGGTGGCGATCCATGCGCGCCGGCCCGACGACGGCGCCACCTGCAACGCCGATGTCTACCGCGACATCAACAGCCGCATCCGCGCGGGCGGCTGCGACATCGTCATCAACAACTCCACCGGCGGCGGCGTGCACGGCGACATGGTCAAGCCGCTGGCCGGCGATCGCTGGGAGATCGCATGGGAAGAGCGCATCAAGGGCATGGACGCCGGTGCCGAGATGTGCACGCTGGACGCGACCACGCTGAACCTGAGCTTCGAGGGCAAGCAGATCCTGATGGACACGCCCATCACGCGCGGCCGCGAACTGGCCGCGGGCATGAAGGCGCGCGGCATCAAGCCCGAGTGGGAGGTGTTCAGCCCCACGCACATCCTGCAGGACACGACCACGCTGATCGGCGAGGGCCACGACGAGGAGCCCTACTTCATCAACCTGGTGATGAACGTGCACCGCAACTTTCAGAACGCGATGCCCTACTCGCCGCGCAACCTGCAGATGATGGTCGATACGCTGCCCAAGGGCGCCATCTTCGGCGTGAGCGGCATCGGCATGTCGCAGCTGGAGGCCAACGTGGCGGCCCTGCTGCTGGGCGGACATGCGCGCGTCGGCCTTGAAGACAACCTCTACTTCCGCCATGGCGAGCTGGCCACCAACGTGCAGCTCACCGAGCGCATCGTGCGGGTGATCCGCGAGCTGGACATGGAAGTGGCCACGCCCGCCGAAGCGCGCCAGATGATGGGCTTGCCGCGCACCGGCACGCCGCGGCCCGAGTTCGCGCTGGGCTGATCGAACGATCGAACGAACAACTACAACGACCGGAGACAAGACCATGAACACCACCCTCTCGCGCACCGCACTGGCCATCGCCCTGGGCGCCGCGTTCGCCACCATCGGCGCTTCGGCGCAGGTGTCGGACGACACCATCCGCATCGGCTTCATCAGCGACATGTCGGGCATCTACCGCGACTACGACGGCCCGGCCGGCGCGGAAGCGATCCGCATGGCCATTGCCGACATGGGCGGCGCCATCGACGGCAAGAAGATCGAGCTGGTCACGGCCGACCACCAGAACAAGCCCGATATCGCTGCCGCGAAAGCGCGCGAGTGGTTCGACGTGCAGAAGGTCGACATGCTGATCGCGGGCGTCAACTCGGGCGCGGCCATCGCCATGGCGGGCGTGGCGGCCGACAAGAAGAAGCCGTACTTCGTGGTCGGCTCGGGCGCATCGAGCCTTACCAACGAATACTGCTCGCCCTACACGGTGCACTACGCCTACGACACCGTCGCCATGGCGCGCGGCACCGCGAGCGCGGTGGTCAAGGCGGGCGGCAAGAGCTGGTACTTCGTGACCGCCGACTACGCCTTCGGCGCCGCGCTGCAAACCGATGCGGCCAAGATCATCAACGCGAGCGGCGGCACGGTCGCGGGCTCGGTCAAGCACCCGCTGGGCGCGAGCGATTTCTCATCGTTCATGCTGCAGGCGCAAGGCTCGAAGGCGCAGGTACTGGCGCTCGCCAATGCGGGCGGCGACACGGTGAACGCAATCAAGTCGGCGGCCGAGTTCGGCATCAGCAAGAACATGAAACTGGCCGGCATGATCATCACCATCAACGACGTGCACGCGCTGGGCTTGAAGACATCGCAGGGCATGTACCTCACCGACAGCTGGTACTGGAACCAGAGTCCCGAGGCGCGCACCTGGGCGCGGCGCTTCTTCGACAAGCACAAGCGCATGCCTTCCTCCTTCCACGCCGGCGACTACTCGGCCGCACTGCAGTACCTGCAGGCGGTGAAGGCGGCCGGCAGCGACGATGCCGACAAGGTGATGGCGCAGCTGCGCAAGACGAAGTTCAACGACATGTTCGTCAAGGGCGGATGGCTGCGCGACGACGGCCTGATGGTTCACGACATGCAGCTGATGCAGGTGAAGACGCCCGACGAGTCGAAAGAGCCGTGGGACTACTACAAGGTGGTCGAGCCGATCCGCGGCGAGGCCGCATGGACGACGAAGGCAGAGAGCCGATGCGCGCGGTGGAAATCATGACCCTCTTGAATGTGCAGCGTGTCGCGGTTGTCGGCACCGGCGTGATCGGTGCGAGCTGGACTGCGTATTTCCTTGCGCACGGGCTCGACGTGAACGCAACCGATCCGTCGCCCGGCGCCGAAGACCGGCTGCGCGCCGCGGTGGCGCAGCACTGGCCGACGCTGGAGCGCTTCGGCCTCGCGCCCGGCGCCTCGGTAGACCGCCTGCGCTTTCACGACAGCCTGGAAGACGCGGTATCGGTGGCCGACTTCGTGCAGGAGAACGGCCCTGAGCGCATGGACTTCAAGATCGACCTGTTCCGTCGCATGGACGCGGCCGCGCCGCCGGAGACCATCCTCGCGTCGAGTTCGTCGGGGCTCGCGATCAGCGGTGTGCAGTCGGGCTGCGCGCACCCGCAGCGCGTGGTGCTCGGGCATCCGTTCAATCCGCCGCACCTGATTCCGCTGGTCGAGTTGATCGGTGGCGAGAAGACCTCGGCCGATGTCATCGAACGCACGATGGCGTTCTATGCGGCCATCGGCAAGCGGCCGATCCACGTGAAGCGCGAGGTCAAGGGCCACATCGCGAACCGGCTGCAGGCTGCGCTGTGGCGCGAGGCCTTTCATCTCGTCAATGAAGGCGTAGCGAGCGTGGCGGACATCGACACCGCGATCGCGCACGGCCCCGGCCTGCGCTGGGCGGTGATGGGGCCGTTCATGAACCTGCATCTGTCGGGCGGCGCCGGTGGCATCGAACATGTGCTCGCGCACCTGGGCGGGCCCATTGAGGATTGGTGGAAGGATCTGGGCGCGCCATCGATGACGGCCGAACTCAAGCAGAAGGTGACCGCTGGCGTCGCGGAAGAACTCGGTGCGCGCCGCACCAGCGACCTCGAAGCCGCACGCGACACCCTGCTGTTAAACCTGATTCGCGCGAAAGCCGACACCGGCAAACTCGACTGACATGACCGATTTCCTCAACGACGAAAGCCTGATCGCCCCACCCTGCACGGTACGCATCGACTTCGACGACGGCTCCTTCGCACTGCGTTCGCCGCAGACGCTGAAGCCCTATGCGCGCTGCATCGGCGAATGGATCGAACGCTGGGCGCGCGAGACACCCGATGCGCTGGCGTTCGCGGAGCGCGACGAGAGCGGCGAAGGCTGGCGAAAGCTCGACTACCGCACGCTGCGCCACGCCGTCGGCGCGGTCGCACAGGGCCTGCTCGACCTGAAGCTGCCCGCGGGCCAGCCCATCGTGATCCTCTCGGACAACGCGATCGATCACGCGGTGCTGATGCTTGCGACGATGCACATCGGCCGCACGGCCTGCTCGCTCTCGAGCGCGTACTCCCGCATGGCCAAGGACCCATCGCGGCTGCACGGCATGCTGAAGGCGCTCGGGCCTTCGCTGATCTACGCATCCGATGCCAAGGTGTACGGCGGCGCACTCGCGGGCTGCGGTGTCGAGGCCATCACGGTGTTCAGCCGCAATGCCGACGCGCATCCGGGGGCGATGGCATTCGACCAGTTGCTCGCCACCGAGGAAACACCGGCCGTGATGGAGGCCTTCGCGGCCATCCTCCCCGACACCCACGCCAAGTACCTGTTGACCTCCGGCTCCACCGGCAAACCCAAGGTCGTGATCAACACCCACCGCATGCTCTGCGCCAACCAGCAGATGATGGCGCAGACCTGGCGCTTCCTTGCGCAGGAAAAACCGGTGCTGGTCGACTGGCTCCCGTGGAGCCACACTTTCGGCGCGAACCACAACTTGCACATGGTGCTGTGCCACGGCGGTGCGCTCTACATCGACGAGGGCCGGCCCGCGCCGGGCCTGATCGAGAAGACGGTGAGCAATCTGCGCGAGGTGAAGCCCACGCTGCTGTTCAACGTGCCGCGCGGCTTCGACATGCTGCTGCCCTTTCTGGAAGCCGACGACGCGCTCGCCACCGAGGTGTTTTCGCGGCTGCGCCTGGCCTTCTATGCGGCGGCGGCGCTCGCGCCCTCGACATGGCAACGGCTCGAAGCGGTGGCGCAGCGCGTACGGCCCACGCGCCCGCTGTGGCTCACCACTTCGTGGGGCGCGACCGAGACCTCGCCCGCCATCACCTCCGCGCACTGGAAGCTCGACGGCGCCGGCTGCATCGGCGCGCCGCTGCCGGGGCTCGAACTCAAGTTCGTGCCCAACGGGCAGAAGCTGGAGATGCGGGTCAAGGGCGTCTCGGTGTTTCCCGGCTACCGCGATGCGCCACGTGAAACGGCGGAGGCGTTCGATGAGGAGGGCTACTACCGCATCGGCGACGCCGGCTTCCTCGCGAACGCCGCGGAGCCCGCGCAAGGCGTGATCTTCAACGGCCGCGTGGCCGAAGACTTCAAGCTCTCGACCGGCACCTGGGTGTCGGTGGGCACGCTGCGCGTGAAGCTGGTGTCGATGCTCGCGCCGCATGTGCAGGACGTGGTGCTCACCGGCCACGACCTCGACGAGATCGGCATGCTCGTGTTCGCCAGTCCACAGGGCGCATCGCTCGCGCCAGAAGCGCTGGCCGAGCGCATCGCCGGCGTGCTGCGTGCGCTGCGCGATGAAGGCGCGGGCTCGTCGCAATGCCCAGCCTGCGCGCTGGTGCTGTCCGAACCGCCGAGCCTCGACGCGGGCGAAATCACCGACAAGGGCTACATCAACCAGCGCGCGGTGCTCGCGCGGCGTGCGGCCGATGTGGCGCGCCTGCATGCGGCCGATCAAGACCCGCAGGTGGTGCGCCTGCGCGATTGATCGGTCAGTCGATCAGGACGGCTGCTCGAACAGCGCGAGCAGCGTGTCCTTCACCCACTGGTGCAGCGCCGAGGTTTCGTGCCGCTGGTGCCAGAACAGTTCGATGATGCGCGGCGGCGCCTCCAGCGGCACCGGCATCATGCGCAGGCCCGCGCGGCGCGAGGGTTCGAACTTCTCCGACCACGGCAGCACCGCGAGCAGGTCGGAGCGGCGCACCACCTCGTAGGCCGCGCCGTAGTGGTTCACCGTCGCGACCAGGTTGCGCTGCAGCCCGCGGCTGCGCAGAAAGAGGTCGTAGGTCGGCGTGGTCTTGCCGACCAGGCTCACATCCACATGCCGCGCCGCGAGGAATTTCTTCAGCGGAATCTTGCCCGTGCGCGCCAGCGGATGCCCCGCGCGCATGAAGCAGAGGAAGTCGGGTGACCACAACGCCCTCGACTTGAGGAATGCGGGCCGCCGCACTTCCTCGTTGTAGACGCTGATCGCGAAGTCGGCCTTGTTGTCGGCCAGCACCGGGCCGAAATCCACCAGCGTGTTCGGAATGGCATGGACCTGCATCGACGGCGCCACCTTGCCCAGCCGGGCCGCCAGCCGCGGCACCACGATCGAGGACACGTAGTCGGACATCGCGATGCTCACGCTCGCGGTACTGCGCAGCGCGTCGAAGCGCTCGTCGTCCATCGTCGCGCGGATCGCATGCAGCGACTGCGACAGCGGCTCCCAGAGATCGATGGCGCGCCGGGTCGGGTTGACGCCCGCGCCGCTGCGCACGAAGAGCGGATCGTCGAAGGTGTCGCGCAGCCGGCGCAGCGCGTTGCTGACCGCGGGCTGCGTCAGCGACAGCTTGCTCGCTGCGCGTGTGACGTTGCCTTCGGTCATCAGGGCTTCGAACACCTTCAGCAGGTTCAGATCGGCGTTGCGGTAGTTCATCGTGCGTCCCATCCATTCACCAGCTCAATAAACACAATCACGCATATAAATTTGCCGTGATATCCCCCCGATCCTACGATCTGCCGCTTCACCCCACCCCACCTGAAGCCGAGGGATCCCCATGACCATGCTGTCGGCGCGCATCGAGCGCCTGCCCTTCTCTGGTTTCCATCGACGCCTGCTCCTCATGGGGGGCCTCGGCTACACCTTCGATGCGATGGACGCCGCAGTCATCGCCTTCGTGCTGCCGGTGCTGCGCACCGAATGGGGGCTCAGCAGCGTGCAGATCGGCGTGCTGGCCAGCGCGAACTTCATCGGCTTCTTCTTCGGCGCGCTTGCGGCCGGCGCCTGCGGCGACCTGATCGGGCGGCGGAAGGTGATGATGTCGGCGCTCGCGATCTACTGCGTGGCCTCGCTTTTCAGCGGCATGGTCAACGACTGGACGCTCTTCCTCGCGCTGCGCATCGTGGCCGGCTTCGGCGCCGGGGCCGAGAGCGCGATCATCGCGCCATACCTTTCGGAGTTCGTGGCGCGGCGCTACCGCGGCACCTTCACGGGCGCGCTCGCGGGCTTCTTCTCGTTCGGCTTCGTCGCCGCGGCCCTCTTGGGCTACTTCATCGTGCCGGCGCACCCGCAGGGCTGGCGCATCGTCATCTTCATCACGGCATTGCCGGTGGTGCTGTTGCTGTGGTGGCGCCGGGCACTGCCGGAGTCGCCGCGCTGGCTCGAGAGCCAGGGCCGCGCCGCCGAGGCGGACGTGATCATGGATGCGATGGAGTCCGACCACCTGCGCCGCGGCCAGGCGCTGCCCGCGCTCAATGCCGAAGACGTCGCCGCGCCGCCGCCCAGCACCACGCGCGGCAACCTACTGACGAACTACGCGACGCTGGTCTCCAAGAAGCTCATCCGCATCAGCACCATGACCTGGCTGATGTGGCTGTCGATCACCTTCAGCTACTACTCGTTCTTCACCTGGATTCCGAGCCTGCTGATCCAGAACGGCATGACGATCACCAAGAGCTTCGGCTATTCGCTGGTGATGTACATCGCGCAGATCCCTGGCTACTTTTCCGCCGCGTGGTTCAACGAGCGCATCGGCCGGCAGGCCACCATCGTGAGCTACATGCTGCTGGGCGGACTCTGCGCGCTGGGGCTGGCGTTCACGCACAGCGATGCGCAGATCATGGTCGCGGGCGTGCTGCTGTCCTTCTTCATGAACGGCACCTATGCGGGCGTCTATGCCTACACGCCCGAGGTGTTTCCGACGCAGGTGCGCGCGACGGGCTCGGGCCTGGCCTCGGCCATCGGGCGCATCGGCGGCATCACCGCGCCGATCCTGGTGGGCTTCATCTATCCGACGGCCGGCTTCGCGGGCGTGTTCGGCATGACGACGGCGGTGCTGCTGCTGGGCGCGGCGGCCGTCACGTTCATGGGCATTCCCACGCGCGGCCGCTCGCTCGAAGACATCGCGGCCGGCGAACTTTCCTGACGACATCCGACAACCATGCAATCGAATTCTCTCGAAGATTCCCTTTCGGCCGTGGCGCTCGCCCATGCCGACACCACGCAGCCGCACGCCACCTTCGATGCGATCGACAAGGCGGTTGCATCGACCATCGGCCACCGGCTCTTCACCATCCTGGTCCATCACCGCCAGGCGCGCGAATCCGAGCGCGTGTACACCAACATGCGTGAGGCTTATCCGGTGGGTGGGCGCAAGCCCATCACCGATTCGCCGTGGATGCAGCAGGTGATGCAGCAGGGCCTGCCCTACATCGGCCGCAATGCCGACGACCTGCGCGAGGTGTTCTACGACCACGAACTCATCGTGTCACTCGGCTGCCGCAGCGTGCTGAACATTCCGCTGCGCTGGCAGGGCGAGACGCTCGGCACGCTCAACATGCTGCACGAGGAGAACTGGTACGGCGACGGCCACGTCGAACTCGCGCGGGTGTTCGCGCAACTGGCGGTGCCGGCCGTGATGGCGCAGCAACAGACCAAGGAATCCATCGCATGACGAACACGGTCCTTTTCAAGAACGCGAACCTGCTCGATCCGCTGCGCGGCGAGCTGCTCGAAGGCCACGACATCCTGGTCGAAGGCGGCGTGGTCCGCGAGGTCTCCGACAAGCCGTTGCAGAGCAAGACGGCGCGCGTCATCGACGTCAAGGGCAAGACGGTGATGCCCGGCCTCATCGACCTGCATGTGCATGTGATCGCGGTGGAGCTGAATCTCTCGCGCCAGGTCCACATGCCCAACGTGCTCATCACGCTGCGCAGCGTGCCCATGCTGCGCGGCATGCTGCGCCGCGGGTTCACCACGGTACGTGATGCGGGCGGCGCGGGCTTCGCGTTCAAGCAGGCGGTGGACTCGGGCCTTGCGCAGGGGCCGCGCCTCTTCGTCTCGGGCCGCGCGTTGAGCCAGACGGGCGGGCATGGCGACATGCGCGGGCGCTCCGACTTCCTCGATCCGGCCGCTACCTGCTCGACCTGCGTGCGCGTCGGTGCGCTCGCGCGCGTGGTCGATGGCGTCGATGCGGTACGCCGCGCCGTGCGCGAAGAACTGCAGATGGGCGCGGACCAGATCAAGATCATGGCCTCCGGCGGCGTGGCCTCGCCGACCGACCCGGTGGGCGCCTTCGGTTACAGCGAGGACGAGATCCGCGCCATCGTGGAAGAAGCCTCGGGGCGCGGCACCTACGTGATGGCGCACGCCTACACCGCCGCCGCCATCGCGCGCGCCGTGCGCTGCGGCGTGCGCACCATCGAGCACGGCAACCTCGTGGACGCGCCCACGGCCGCGCTGATGGCGGAGCTGGGCGCGTATGTGGTGCCGACGCTGGTCACCTACGACGCGCTGGCCAACGAGGGCGAGAGCTTCGGCCTGCCCAAGGAGAGCGTGGCCAAGGTGGCCGACGTGCGCGAAGCGGGCCTGCGCTCGCTGGAGATCTACAAGAAGGCCGGCGTGAAGATGGGCTTCGGCTCCGACCTGCTGGGCGAATCGCAGCGCCTGCAGAGCGACGAATTCCGCCTGCGCGCCGACGTGCTGTCGCCGGCCGAGGCCATCGCGAGCGCCACCGTGGTCGGCGCGGAAGTGCTGGGCATGCCGGATCGTCTTGGTCGTCTCGTGCCCGGTGCGCTGGCCGACATCCTCGTGGTCGACGGCAATCCGCTGCGCGATGTCGAATGCTTGCTGGGACAGGGCCAGCGCATTCCGCTGGTCATGAAGGAAGGCGTGGTCCAGTTCGACGAACTGGGCTGAAGCTTCTGCTCGCGGACGTGGCGGTCAGGCCTGTACGAACCACTCGCGCCACAGCTTGCGCGCCTTGTCCTGGTAGCGGCGCGTGACGGTCTGCAGCGCGATGCGCGGTGCCGGCGACATGAGTTCGGCCGGCAGCAGCGGATCGCGGATGAGGTGCGCGATGACGGCACGACCCAACAGCAGCGACTCGCGCACGGCCGCTTCGAGCGGCAGCTTGTCCAGCCGCTTCTCGCTGCGCTCGATGCCGGCCTGCAGGCGCTGGTAGCCAGCCGTCAGCGCGCGCACGTTCCACAGCTTGCGCGCGGCCGCCTGCGTGGCTTCGTCCATGTCGGCAAGGCGGAACACCAGCGCCTTCGATGACAGGCCCAGGCCCTGCAGCTGTTCGCGCTCGGCCGCCAGCCCGCCCCGGAGGTTGTCGGGCCGGATGTGCAGGCCGGTCTGCAGCGGGGCAAAGCCGCGCAGCGACAGCGCCAGGCCATGGTGGCGCCAGGCTGTCTTGTCCGAACGCGGCACGCCTGCGTCGTGCACCGCGAGCCAGTCGTTGCGCCACGCGACGGCCTGCGCGCCGCGCTGCCGCCAGCCATCGACCGCGCGAGACAGCGCCGGTCCCGCGCGGTTGAGCGCATAGCTGCCGCGCTCGCCGCGTTCGATCTTGCCGTCGCTCGCGAGCCGCGTGAGGCCCACGCGCAGCGTCGATTCGCCGATGCCCATCAGGGCGCCGGCGCGGCACAGCGACTGTGCGCTCAGCATCCCGCTGTGGGCGACGAGCAGGTCGAGGATCAGTTCCGGCGCGCTGGGAATGGCGACCGGGACATTGCATATTTTTTCCACGTTTGCACATCGAGGAAATATTTCCTACGATGAACCAGAGCTATTGAGTAAGTAATTTTGCCTCGAAGGGAACGCGAGCATGGCTATGGAATACGTGACCTATGACACGGATCGGGCGGTCTGCATCCTCACGCTGAACCGCCCCGACAAGCGCAATGCCGTCAATGGCATCGTGGCCGCCGAGTTGCGCGAGGCCTTCGAGCGCTTCGAGGCCGACGACGCGCTGCGCGTGGCGATCCTCACCGGCGCGGGCGGTCACTTCTGCGCCGGCGCCGACCTGGGAGCCGTCGGCAACCCGGAGGAACGGAACGAGCTCGACCCCGAGGGCGGCGGCAGCGGGCCGATGGGGCCGACGCGCATGGCGCTGTCCAAGCCGTTGATTGCCGCAGTGAACGGCTATGCAGTGGCCGGCGGCCTCGAACTGGCGCTGCTCGCCGACCTGCGCGTGGCCGACGACGACGCGGTCTTCGGCGTGTTCTGCCGCCGCTGGGGCGTGCCGCTGATCGACGGCGGCACGGTGCGGCTGCCGCGCATCGTGGGCATGGGGCGCGCGCTCGACATGATCCTCACCGGACGTCCGGTCTCCGCCACCGAGGCGCTGGCGATGGGCCTGGTCAACCGCGTCACGACGCCGGGCGGCGCACTCGCCGCGGCGCGGGAACTGGCGCTGCAGATCGCCGCCTTCCCGCAGCAATGCATGCTCACCGACCGCCGCTCCGCCTACGAACAGTGGGACCTGCCGTTGGCCGAGGCGCTGCGGCGCGAAGGCGCGCAGGGCGTGCCGATCGTCTTTGCCGAAGGCGAAGCCGGTGCCGCACGCTTCGCCGGCGGCGCGGGGCGGCACGGCACCTTCAAGGGCTGATTCAGGCGCGACGCCGCAGCGCAGTACGCAGTGCCTTCGCGAAACGCGGGTCGGCCATCGCGCCGACGTTGAAGCGCGACCAGCGCGAGACCTGCGTCGAATCGACGCTGAAGATACGCCCCGGCGCCATCACGATCTTGCGCGGCAGCAGTTCCTTGGCAAAGGCCAGCGAGTCGGCCACGCCAGGCAGCGCGGCCCAGATGTAGAGCGACTGCGGGGTGCGCGCGAAGACCTCCGCATCGACCGAATCGAACAGCTGCAGCGCCTTGCGCGTGGCCTCGCCCAGGCGCGTCTGCAGGCGGTTGAGGTGCCGCTGGTAATGGCCCTCGCTCAGGATCACATCGACCGTGCGCTCGCTGTACTCCGAGCTGCTCACGTGGATCCGCGCCTTCAGGTCGGCGAGGTCGCTCGCGAGGTCCGCCCCGCAGGCGATGAACCCCACGCGCAGCGCCGCCGAGAACGACTTCGAGAAGCTGCCGATGTAGATCGTGCGCTCCAGCTGGTCGAGCGCCGAGAGCCGCGGCAATGCGGTCGGCTTGAAGTCGGCCAGCGGATCGTTCTCCACGATCAGCAGGTTGTATTTCTGCGCGAGCTGCAGCACGCGGAAGGCCTTGGCCGGCGAGATGTCGGAGCCCGTGGGGTTGTGTGCGAGCGACTGCGTGAAGAAGAGGCGCGGCCGCTCGGCGATGAGCAACTGCTCGAGCACCTCAAGGTCGGGCCCGTCCGCCAGGCGCGGCACCGCCAGCATCTGCGCACCCGCGAGCTTGAGCTTGCCGAACAGCGGGTAGTAGCCCGGGTCGTCCACCAGCACCTTGCCGCCCGGCGGCACGAAGTAGCGGATGACGATGTCCATCGCCTCGTTGGCGCCATGCGTGAGCACGATCTGGCGCGGCTCCGCGCCGATGCCGAAGTCCGCGAGCTTGCGCACGAGGTGATCGCGCAGCGGCGCATAGCCGAAGCGGCTGCCGTAGCGGAACAGCGCGCCGAGCCCCGTGCGGACGACCTTGGGGTGGTATTTGTCCAGCCGCACGTCGGCGAGCCATTCGACGGGCGGAAAGCCGTCGCCCACGGCCACCGCATCGGGCTGCGTCTTGAGTTGCTCCCGCATGAGCCACACGATGTCCATCGCGCGGCCGAGGCTGCCCGCGTCTTCCTCGGGCGCCTTGGGTTTCGATTGCGCGAGCACAAAGTAGCCGGAACCGCGCCGCGGCTCGACGAGGCCGCGCGACACCAGGAGCTCGAACGCGGCCACCACGGTGTTCTTGGCATAGCCATGCAGTTGCGCCAGTTCGCGCAGCGACGGCAGCTTGTCGCCGGCCTTGTAGGCGCCGCTCGCGATCTGGCGCGCGAGGGTGTCGGCGAGCGAATCGGCGATCGTGGTCATGGGCCGAGACTGTGACACAGCGGGCCGCCGCGACGCACCACTGTCCGCACTGTCCCGCCAAACTGTGCCTTCCGCCGACGGTACAGCCGGCCTAAATTGCCTGCTCCCGAATTCATCTTCCGAAGAGACAAGCAACGATGGTCGCCGACTCCCGCATTCCCAATTTCCGTGCCCTCACGCCCGCGCAGCGCTTCGCCCACATCGCACAGGCTGCATCGCTCACCGACGACGAGGTGGCCCTCCTCGCCCAGCCCGGCGCGCTGAGCGTGGACCGCGCCAACGGCATGGTCGAGAACGTGATCGGCACCTTCGAGCTGCCGCTGGGCGTGGCCGGCAACTTCACCGTGAACGGACGCGACTACCTCGTGCCGATGGCGGTGGAAGAACCTTCGGTGGTCGCCGCCGCATCGTTCATGGCCAAGCTGGCGCGCGAAGGCGGCGGCTTCGAGGCGTCGAGCACCGGGCCGCTGATGCGCGCGCAGGTGCAGGTGATCGGTATCACCGACCCGTACGGCGCGCGGCTCGCGCTGCTGCGTGCGCGCGAAGAAATCCTCGCCGTGGCGAACAGCCGCGACAAGGTGTTGATCGGCCTGGGCGGCGGCTGCCGCGACATCGAGGTGCATGTGTTCGGCGACACGCCGCGCGGCGCGATGGTGGTGATGCATCTCATCGTCGACGTGCGCGACGCGATGGGCGCGAACACCGTCAACACCATGGCCGAGGCGGTGTCGCCGCTGGTCGAGAAGCTCACGGGCGGCACGGTGCGCCTGCGCATCCTGTCGAACCTGGCGGACCTGCGGCTGGCGCGGGCACGCGTGCGGCTCGCTCCTGCCGTGCTGGCCACGCGCGATCGCAGCGGCGAAGAAGTGGTCGAGGGCGTGATCGACGCGTACACCTTCGCGGCCATCGACCCCTACCGCGCGGCCACGCACAACAAGGGCATCATGAACGGCGTCGATCCGGTGATCGTCGCGACCGGCAACGACTGGCGCGCGGTGGAAGCCGGCGCGCATGCCTATGCCTGCCGCAGCGGGCGCTACACATCGCTCACCACGTGGGAGAAAGACACGACGGGCGCGCTGGTCGGCACCATCGAGATGCCGATGCCCGTGGGCCTGGTCGGCGGCGCCACCAAGACGCACCCGCTCGCAAGGCTCGCACTCAAGATCCTCGACGTGAAGTCCGCGCAGGAGCTCGGCGAAGTCGCGGTGGCCGTAGGCCTCGCGCAGAACCTCGGCGCCTTGCGCGCGCTCGCCACCGAAGGCATCCAGCGCGGCCACATGGCGCTGCACGCCCGCAACATCGCACTCGTCGCGGGCGCCACCGGCGACGAGATCGACAGCATCGCCAAGCAGATGGCGGCCGAGCACGACGTGCGCACCGACCGCGCCGTGGCGCTGCTCGAAGCGCTGCGCAAGAAGTAAGCAAAGGCGGGAGCGCCCGCACAACGGACCGCGGCCGATATCGCGGCGGCCACACAAGGTGGCCGTCACATAACCAAAGACGGAGACATCGACAAATGAACGCAGACAGTGCAACGCCCACCCGGTGGCGGCTGGTGGAGATATGGGGCGACACGGCCGACCTGGGCCACCTCGCGTGGTCCATCGTCATCGGCGTCGCCGTGAGCCTCACGGGCTACCTCGTGACCAGCCGCGTGCTCGCAAGCGCCGTGAGCACGCCCGAGCTGGCGCGCGCCTACGCGATGCTCGCCGGCCTCGGCGGCTGCGTCGTCTCGGGCCTGATCTGCGCGAAGCTCTTCACGCCGAAGCGCGAGGTGGTCGAGGGCACCGACCCCGATCCGCGCTGGCGCGAGGAGGTGCTGGCCGAACTGGCCGGCGAGCATGGCGACCTGGGCTCGGTGGACGACCTGCCGCCGTCGGTGGTGCGCGAGATGAAGGAGCTGGAGATCTACGACCTGTTCGCGTCGTACAAGCCCCGCGCCAAGAATGCCGAAGGAGCCGCACCGTGATCGACGCCGCACTCCTCCACCAGATCCTCGTCGCCACCGGCATGGGCCTAGTCGGCGCCATCGTGTTCGCGGCCATCGGCCTCGTCTCGGGCACCGACGAAACCACCACGCTCGCGCCGCTCACGCTGCTGGTGGTGCTGCTGGGCGTGCCGCCCGAAGGCGTGTTCACCTTCTTCCTGGCGGCCGCCGTCGCCAAGCACATGACGCACGCGGTGCCCACTGCGCTGCTGGGCATTCCGGGCGACACCATGGCCACGCCGCTGCTGCAGGACGCCAACGTGCTGCGCAACCTGGGCGTGCCGCACATCGCGCTGCGCAAGATGGTGTCGGGCGCGATCATCGCGGCCTTCATCGCGGTGCCGCTGGCCGTGCTGTTCGCAGTGCTGCTCGCGCCCTACGGCGCGGCCATCACCAAGGCCGCGCCGTGGATCTTCGTGGTGGCGGCCGTGGCCATCGCCTACTTCTCTAGCGGGCGCTGGGCCTCGGTCGCCACGCTGGTGCCGTTCGTGATGGTGATCGTGGCGCTGCAGGCGCTCACAGGCAAATACGGCGTGAAGCTCAGCATCAGCTACTTCCTGGGCATTGCCATCGGGCCGCTGGTGGCGGACCTGTTCTCGGTGATCTCGCCCGCGGCGCGTGCGCGCATGAAACGCGACAAGGTCCGCACCTTCTCGCTCGCGCCCGACGTGAAGGGCTGGACGGGCTACTTCCCGAATCCGTTCAAGGTGCTCGACCGCACGCAGGTGAAGTGGACCTTCGCGACAGCCACGATCTCCAGCGCCACCTTCGTGTTCAGCCCGGTTGCGATGACGGTGGTGCTGGGCGAGCTGGTGGGGTCGCGCATCAAGCACGCCTACCACCGCCTCACCACCACGCTGGCCGCGCGCAACGGCGTGACCGAGGCCACCTACATTGCTGAAGCGCTGATCCCACTGATCGCCATCGGCCTGCCGCTGAGCCCGGTGGCCGCCGGCCCGGCCGCGCCGCTCTTCAATGCGCCGCCGGTGTTCACCATCGATTCGGCCACGGGCCAGACGCACAACCTGCACAACCTGCTGAACCACTGGGAGTTCCTGGGCTACGGCATGCTGGCAGTAGTGCTCGCGGCGCTGGTGGCCTATCCGTTCACGATGAACTTCGCGCGCCGCGCGGCGCTGTTCGTCTCGCGCAAGGTGAGCCACGAGGCGATCATCGCGACCTTCGTCGGATTGATCGTGGTGATCAGCGTGTGGGAAGGCCAGCTGCTCGGGTTGCTGGTGATCCTCACGATGGGCCTGCTCGGCGGGCTGCTGTCGCGCGCCATCGGGTTCAACACCGGGGTGCAGTTCATGGGCTACTACACGGCGGTGCTGACGGTGCCGGCGGTGATCAAGGCGTTTTCGTAGGTCTGGATTGTTCGGGGCGGCGATCCCGCCGACGGGGTACACGGCGAAGCGAATGTCCCCCGGGGCTTCGCCCCTCCTCCTTGATTTCGCTGCGCAAGGCACCCCATCGGCGTGATCGTTTTTCAGAGCGGTCGTTGATCGGCCGCACACCCACAGCGTGCCCAAGTGCGCAGGGCATCGGGTGCTCCCCGCAGCG
>Ga0163161_10000510_pt1 | contig 31678 bp, 31 predicted proteins | sample S45metaG_FD_129847 | JGI IMG/M metagenome (GOLD analysis project Ga0163161, IMG submission 129847) | Switchgrass rhizosphere microbial communities from Kellogg Biological Station, Michigan, USA - S4-5 metaG | ecosystem: Host-associated > Plants > Roots > Rhizosphere > Soil | place: USA... | reverse complement strand
TCATCGTCGATGACGAAGACCGCGAGAACGAAGGCGACCTGATCATGGCCGCCGAGCTGGTCAAGCCGTCGGACATCAACTTCATGGTCACCCACGGCCGTGGCCTGGTGTGCCTGCCGCTGACCCGCGAGCGCGCCGCCGACCTGGGCCTGGCGCCGATGGTCCAGGCCAACACGGCGCAGTTCCAGACCAACTTCACCGTCAGCATCGAGGCCGCCGAGGGCGTCACCACCGGCATCTCGGCCTACGACCGCGCGCACACCATCCGCACTGCGGTGAAGCCGGACGCCAGGCCGGCCGACCTGCACCAGCCGGGCCACATCTTCCCGCTGATCGCCCAGCCGGGCGGGGTGCTGACCCGTGCCGGGCATACCGAGGCCGGGGTCGACCTGGCGATGCTGGCCGGGCTGGAGCCGGCCGGCGTGCTGGTGGAGATCCTCAACCCGGACGGCAGCATGGCGCGCCGCCCCGAGCTGGAAGTCTTCGCCCGCGAGCACGGCCTGAAGATCGGTTCGATCGCCGACCTGATCGCGTATCGCCTGGCCACCGAGAAGACCGTCGAACGCGTGGACGAACGCGACATCGACACCGAGTTCGGCCCGTTCAAGCTGGTCACCTATCGCGACCGGATCGCCCACGACCTGCATTTCGCCCTGGTCCGCGGCACCCCGGATGCCGAGCCGACCCTGGTCCGGGTGCAGGTGGAAAACCCGCTGGCCGACCTGCTGCACTGGCGCCGCGATGATTTTGGCGTGGCCTCCACCGATGCCCTGCGCGCGATCGCCGCCGCCGGGCGTGGCGTGATGGTGGTGCTGTCGGCCCCGCGCGACAGCAACAGCCTGCTGGCCCGCCTGCGCCAGCAGCCGGCGCCGGTCACCCCCGGCAAGGACAAGGACGTGAGCCAGTGGCGCCGCAACGGTGCCGGGGCGCAGATCCTGTCCGACCTGGGCCTGGGCAAGCTGCGCGTGCTGGGCACCCCGCGCCGGCAGGTCGGCCTGGCCGGCTATGGCCTGGAAGTGGTCGAGACGGTCACGCCCTGAGCCGGTGGACCCGGGCCCGTTCCGCCGGCGCGCCCGGCTGGACGGCCCGGCCTGACGCGCCCCTGCCCGGGCGCACGGCGATGCGGTGGTCGAATTGGCGCCCGCTGAGCCTCTGGCGCGCCCGTGCGCGGTAAACTAATCAACCTTTTGGACCCCACGCCGAACATGAGCCACTACGAAGGCGACCTCCGTACCCCGGAAAAGGGCCGTTTCGCCATCCTCGCCAGCCGCTGGAACGCCCGCATCACCGATGTCCTGGTGGCCGGGGCGCGCGCCAGCCTGGCCGGCAACGGCATCGATGAAGCGTCCATCGACGTGATCCGCGTGCCCGGCGCGTGGGAACTGCCGCTGGTGGCGGCCCGCCTGGCCGCCGCGCACGAGCATGCGGCGATCATCGCCCTGGGCTGCGTGATCCGTGGCGATACCCGCCATTACGAACACGTGGCCGATGGCTGCGCCGAGGGCCTGATGCGCGTGCAGCTGGACTTCGGCGTGCCGGTGCTCAACGGCGTGCTGGCGGTGGAAAACGCCGAGGATGCCGAGGCACGCGCCGGTGGCAGCCATGGCAACAAGGGTGAAGAAGCCGCACTGACGGCGTTGGAAATGGTCAATCTTCTGGAGCAGTTGCCGTGAACAAGTCAAACCCGGGCAAGCCGTCCGGCAAGCCGGTCCGCCGTGATGGCATCGACCCGGTGCTGCGCTCGCGTGCGCGCCGTCGTGCCCTGCAGGCGATTTATGCCTGGCAGATCTCCGGTGGCAACGCGCAGTCGGTGATCGCCCAGTTCGCCCACGAACAGGCCCGCGAAATCGCCGACCTGGCCTACTTCGAAGCGCTGGTGCATGGCGTGCTGGACAATCGCAAGGACCTGGACGAGGCACTGACCCCGTACCTGGACCGCGGCATCGAAGAGGTGGATGCGATCGAACGTGCCGCGCTGCGCGTGGCCGCCTACGAAATGCGCTACCGCATGGACGTGCCGTACCGTGTGGTGATCAACGAAGCCATCGAATCGGCCAAACGCTTCGGCTCCGAACACGGCCACACCTACGTCAACGGCGTGCTCGATCGCGCGGCCGTGGAATGGCGCAAGGTCGAAAGCGGCCACTGAGCCGGTCGAGTGTCCGCCGGCGGCGGATCCCGCCGCTGCGCGTCCCTGGCGCCGACCGCTGGTCGGCTGACCGCGCAAAGCGCGGTCCGTCGCAGCCGGGATGATCTCCGGTTTCATGGCAGCCGACCCACGGTCGGCGCTACACCCCAACGGTCTTGCCGGATCCGACCCACGGTCGGGCCCCACTCGGCGGATGTTCCGCTGCCGGAGTTGCCGATGTCCCTCGCCGAATTCGCCTTGATCGACCGCATCCGCGCCCGTACCGCCGAACGCGAGGACGTGCTGCTCGGCATCGGTGACGACGCCGCATTGCTGCAGCCGCGTCCCAATGAACACCTGGTGGTCACCGCCGATACGCTCAACGGCGGCGTGCATTTTCCGGACGACACCGCGCCGTTCGATATCGGCTGGAAGACCCTGGCGGTCAACCTGTCCGACCTGGCGGCGATGGGCGCGCGCCCGGCCTGGTGCACGCTGGCGATGTCCCTGCCCGATGCCTCCCCGGACTGGATCGAATCCTTCGCCGACGGCTTCTTCGCGCTGGCCGACGAACACGCCATCGCGCTGGTCGGCGGCGACACCACGCGTGGCCCACTGTCGCTCTCGGTCACCGCGATGGGACAGGTCGCGCGTGGCCAGGCGCTGCGCCGCGACCGTGCCCAGGTGGGTGACGACATCTGGGTCAGCGGCACGCTGGGCGATGCCGCCGGCGCGCTGCAGTTGTGGCAACGCGGTGAGTTGAACGTCGCCACCGCGACGCTGCTGGCCGACTACGAAGCGCTGCGCCTGCGCCTGCTGCGCCCGATCCCGCGGGTCACGCTGGGCCTGCGCCTGCGCGCCTTCGCGCACGCGGCCGTGGATATCTCAGATGGCCTGTTGGCCGATCTTGGCCACATCGCCGCGCGTAGTGGCGTCGGCGCCGAGGTGGACGCCGACGCGTTGCCGCTGTCGGCCGCGCTGCGTGGCGTGCTCGGCCGCGATGCCGCGCGCGATTGTGCGCTGCGCGGCGGTGATGACTACGAGCTGTGTTTCACCGCTGCCGCCGACCAGCGCGACGCGCTGCACGTGCTGGCCGAATCGCTGCGCCTGCCACTCACCCGCATCGGCCGCATCGTGGACGGGCAGGGCGTGCAGTGCGAGGGTGAGCGCGGCCCGGGCGGCTACCAGCATTTCGCCTGAGCCCCGCGCGTGGGTTGGCCTGTTGAACCGGTGGAGCAGATCTGCATCGGCTTCGAGGTCCAGCGTGGCCAGCGCATCGTGTTCCTGAGGGCATGGCTGCGCCTGTCCTGTTGCGTGGCAACCCGCGTGTCTGCCAAGCCTGTGCCCGACAGTCGCGACAGTCGCGACACTCGCAGGGCAGGGCGTCATCGGTGGCACCTGTTGAAGACCCGGGGTAGCCCCGCAGGACGCAACAAGCCTGTCGTGTACGTTCAATCGCAGTGAACGTACCGGATCGGTGCGCACCGCCGGGCCCAGCCCATGACGGGGTACCGCCAGCACTGGATGGGATATACGGCGACGTTCTGCGGGCCTGCACCTTCAGTAACCGACTGCCGGAGTAACCGACTGCCGGTCAAAGCGCGGGGCAGGCTGACCCGCCAAAGTTACAACTAATTGCATGTTCTCCGGATGGCGGAAACGACATCCTGATTTGCATGGAAATCTCACCCGCCCCTTCCGTGGAGGCTCCTGCCGCACGCAGTATCAACCTGCCGCGTGAGGGCAGTGCCGTGCTGTCGCTGCAGAGCGGTGGCTATGTTTCGCTCTCTACGCATTACCCGCGTCAGCCTTCGCAGGACATCTGCGTTGCTCCTGGTGGTGCCCTGCTGCTGGCTGGAGGAAATACCGCCGTAGATATCGCCGTAGATGGCGCCCACGAGGACCTCGCCATTGAGCCGGTCCAGGCCTGGGTGCCTCGCATGCTCGCCTTTCACGATCACGCAAATGGCCGCCAGCGCGCGCTGCTGGAATCGCCCGCTCTGCCGGTCTGCCTGCCGTTGCCTGGGCCGCTGGATGACGCGCCGCATAGCAGGGCTTGGCTGATCGCGCAGCTGGCGGGCGTCACACCGGCCTTTGATCGCGTCGCCGGCCTGTGGGCTCGCGGCGAGGTCTACCAGCTTGTCCGTTTCGTTCTGTCGAACACGGATATGAACGTGAAGGAGCTTGCTGGCCGTTACGGGCTGTCAACCGCTCAGTTTCGCAGGGTGAGCCACAAGGCCTTTGGGCGCCCCCTGAAGGAGCAGTTGCGGCTGCTGCGCGCCCGTCGCGCCCTGCAGTTGCACGCCGATACGGGCGCCAGCTTTACCCAGCTCGCCGGCGAGCTGGGATTCTCCTCTCCTTCGCACTTCTGCAACGAAATCAAGTCGCTGTTGGGCAAATCTCCCCGCTCCATCTTTCAATCGACCCGCTTGCCGTGAAAACCACTTTCTCGTTCCGCGCAGCTGCTGCTGCGCTGCTGGCTGTTGCCCTGCTGACGCCGCTGGCGCAGGGGCAGGGGCAGGATAATGCTGCCGTTCCCCTGGAAAACACAGCCATATCACGCCGCGCACAGCTCGATGCGGGCACCAACTTCGTGTCCCGGGGAGATAGTGTCTCCGCGTTGCTCAATGCTGTCGCCGGGCAGATGCAATTGCCTGTGGTGCTCAGCAGCAAGGCGCAGAAAAAGCGGGTGGAGGGTAGCTTCAACCTGCGTGACCCCCGTGCGGTGCTCAATGAGGTCAGTCGCGATCTGGGCCTTGTCTGGTACAGCGACAGCCAGACCCTGTACGTGTACGAGGCCAGCGAAACCCGCAATGCAGTGGGCCACATGCAGCACGCCTCGGTGGCCGCGCTGAACGACTTCCTGCGCCGCACACGTTTGGCCGACAACCGCTACGCGGTGCGGGGCAGCAACGCCGATGGCACCTTTTATGTGTCCGGGCCGCCGGTGTATGTGGACATCGTGTTGAACGCGGCGCGCTACCTGGATGAGCTGTATCGCAACGCGGACGCCAAAGCTGAGCACGTGGAAGTCATTCCGCTTCGCAACAGCTTCGTCGAGGGGCGCCGCTATGGAGTCCGCGGGTGGCAGACGACCTTGCCCGGCATGGCCCACATCCTGGCGAACATGCTGGGCGATGCAGGCGCCAACGTCATCGTGCGTCAGCCTGACGTCCCAGCCAACACCGTCCAGGATCCCTCCAGCGACGTGGCTGCCGCCGCGCGCCAGCAGGCCATCCTGGCCACGCCGGGAGCGGGGCAGGGCGCGGGCACCCGGCGCGCGGCAGCAGGTGAACCGCCGGTCATCGTGCTGGCCTACCCGGAAACCAACAGCCTGCTGGTGCGCGGCACGCTGTCGGGCATCCAGAAGGTCAAGCGGCTGGTCAGCGAGTTGGATCTCCCGCGCCGCCAAGTGGAATTGTCACTGTGGATCATCGACATCCAGAAGAACGAACTGGATGCGCTGGGCGTGGGTTGGAAGGGCAGCGTCGGTGTGGCCGGTCGACTGGGCGTTTCCTTCAACGGGGGCACCACCACATTGGATGGCGAGCAGTTCCTGGCGTCGGTGATGGCGTTGTCCGAGCGCGGCAACGCAAGCGTCGTGTCGCGTCCGGTACTGCTTGCCCAAGAGAATGTCCTGGCGCACTTCGACAGCAACAGTACGTTCTACGCGCGCCTCGAAGCCGAGCGCGCCGCGTCATTGGAAGGGGTCACCTACGGCACCCTGGTCAGCGTCCTGCCGCGGATATCTGGCAAGGACGAGGTGGAAATGCAGCTGAAGATCGAAGACGGCACCGACACCGGCGCCAACGTGGAAGGTCTTCCCATCATCACCCGGACGTCGATCGATACTGTGGCCCGTGTCCCGCATGCGCTCAGTCTGTTGGTCGGTGGCTACACCCGCCAGGAAAGCGCGCGCACCCGCGAGGCAGTGCCCGGCCTGAGCCGCATTCCCTTCCTGGGCGCTGCGTTTCGCAACCGTGGCAAGCGCGAGCACGAGCTGGTACGCGTGTTCCTCATCCAGCCACGCGTGCTTGCCGGTGCAAACAGCAAGGGCTATGAGAATTTTCCCGGCGCCGGTGCCGGTATGAGCGAGCAGCTCCAGTCACTGCGCGGCCGACTGTTGGAGGGTGCCGATGGCGATCATTAATTCCCACGTGGCGCGACCGCTGCCACCCGTGCAGGCCCGGCCGGTGGCGTCCAAAAGCGTTGACCCGCTCAGCGAAGAGCGCGAAACGGAAAAGGCGCCGGCCGCTTCGCTACGCCGTAGCGCACTGGCCACCGCCTTGGCCATGAGCGACGACATGTCCGGACTGGTCGCAAGCATGCGCCGGGCGCGTGCCAAGGAAGATGGTGCGTCGGACGTGCGGGGCCAGGCATGGTTGGATCATGTGCTGGATGAGCACGCACCGGAAAAGGTGTCGCAGCTGCGCCAGCAGCTGCGGCACCTGGGTGCTGCCGATGTGGCGGGTGCGCGCGAACTGCTGCAGCAGATGTTCCCCGAACCCAGCGATATGTTGGCGGTGCTGCGTGCACTGTTGGCCGACGCCGAGCTCGAGGGGCTGCGTGAACTGCTGGCCGCCCTGTATGAAGAGCTGGCCACAGCGCCTGGTGACCGCCGCGCGCGCGGGGGCCTGAATGCTGCCCTCAAGGCGCGCCTGCAGGCGCCGCACCTGCGCGCCACCGCGCGGCAGCTGCGTCGTTCCTATCAGGATTTTCTTGCTGGTAGCGAACCCATCGATACCTACGAACTGTGGATCGAACTGTATGGCTTTGACCGTCGCACGCGCGTGCTCGATTTCATCGAACAGGCCCTGGCAGCGGACATGTATGCGCTCGACCCCAGCTGCTCGCGGCTGGAATTTGGCTACCTGCTGCAGACAGTGCGCCGACTGACCACACTGCGTTCTGCCGACCACCTGCTGCTGCAGCACTGCTGGCAGGCGGACCTGATGGCTCGCCTGGGTGCCATGCAGCCCGACCTGGTGGCCGCACTGCTGCGCATGGTCCGCAACGGTGGCGGCCTGGCCGAGCTGTTCCAGGGTCTGCTCGCCGGTGCCAGCTACGTCTGGTCCCTGCCCGACAAGGTGCGCTTCGCGCAGGGCATCCGTCGCTTCCTCAAGGCACTGCCGCACGGCCTATGGGACGACATCGGGCTGCAGCTGCAGGCGCTGGATGAAGTGGACGTTCTGCTTGAGCGCATGCTTTCCCAGGAGCGAACCAGCCCGACGACGATGCATCGTGTGGAAGTTCGATGAACGCCGTCACTGCCTCGCGCAATGGCCTGGGCCAGGTGGCGCGGAATCTGCTGCGCCCGGAACTGGCGCTGGTGGTGCTGATGGCCGTGGTCATCGGCATGCTGATCGTGCCGCTGCCAACGCTGTTGGTGGATCTGCTGATCGGCGTGAACCTGATGATCGCCATCATCATCTTCCTCAGCTCGTTCTACGTTGAGCGCATCCTCAGCTTCTCCACATTCCCCTCCGTCCTGCTGTTCACCACCATCATGCGGCTGGCCCTGTCGGTCAGCACCAGCCGCCTGATCCTCGTAAACGCCGATGCCGGCCACATCGTCTCGGCCTTTGGCGAATTCGTGGTGGCCGACAACCTGGTGGTGGGGTTTGTCATCTTCGCCATCGTCACCATCGTGCAGTTCATCGTCATCACCAAGGGCTCCGAGCGCATTGGCGAGGTGGTGGCGCGTTTCTCACTCGACGGCATGCCGGGCAAGCAGATGGGTATCGATGCCGACCTGCGTGCCGAATCGATCACTGCCGAAGGCGCACAGAAGCGTCGACGCGAAGTGGAGAAAGAGAGCCAGCTGTACGGCTCTTACGATGGTGCAATGAAGTTCGTCAAAGGTGATGCCATCGCCGGCATCGTTATCGTCTTCGTCAATCTGTTCGGCGGCATTGCGGTGGGCATGCTGCAGCATGGGATGGCCTTCTCGGAGGCGCTGGGCGTGTTCACGCTGCTCACGATCGGCGATGGCCTGGTGGCACAGATTCCGGCGCTGCTGATCTGTATCAGTGCCGGGTTCATCGTCACCCGGGTCAGTGGCGAAGAGGGCAACCTGGGCGAGGGCATCATCGATGAGCTCTTCAGCAGCCAGAAGGTGCTGATCATTGCCGCCGTCCTTGTGCTGATGATGGGAGCACTGCCGGGCTTTCCATTGATCGTCTTCGCCGTGTTGGCTGCCGGCCTGCTGGCCCTGGCGGTCGTGCTGTCGCGACGAGAGCAGGCCGCAGGAAATGGCGGCGCGGGCGCCGGTGCGGCGGGTGGCGACGCCGATACCAAGAGCAAGAGCAAAGGCAACGGGGATGATGCCGGTGAAGCGGCGGCCAACGAAACGGTTCCGCTTCTCCTGCTGGTGCCGCCGGTGCATATGGATGCCTGGTCCGCGCAGGGTATCGACGCCTATCTGCGCGACCAGCTGCATCTGCGAGCGGGCGTGCAGCTGCCTTACATGGTCATGCGTGCACACCAGGCCGATGGCGATTACCGGGTGACGGTAATGGTCAACGAAATTGTGGCGACCACGGGTGACGTGGTGCTGGGCCATGCGCGCGTGCTGGCCGACAGCGACGAGTTGGACGCGCTGGGCACCGGCGTCATGGTGCCTTCCCGGGGTGGCGCACCGCGCCGCTGGGTGCCGGCCGATCAGCTGCCGCTGCTGCAGGGCATGGGGCTGCGCACGCGCAGCGACCGGGAAGAACTGTATGCGCTGGTGCATGAAGCGGTTGCGCGCAACATCAACGAGGTGTTCGGCATCCAGGAAACCAAGCTGTTGCTGGATGCAACTGAAAAACGTTTTCCTGAACTACTGAAGGAGCTGCACCGCCACGTGCCCGTGCAGCGCACCGCTGAAGTACTGCAGCGACTGCAGCGCGAAGGCGTTTCCATCCGCAACATGCGCATCATCCTGGAAGTGCTGGCGCAGTGGGGGCAGCGCGAAAAAGACGTCATTGGGCTGGTTGAACACGTTCGTGGCGGTTTAGCCCGCTACATCTCCAGCCAGCACGCTCGCGACGACCGCATCGGCGCAGTGCTGTTCACCCCGACCAGCGAAGAGCTGGTGCGCGCAGGCATCCGCCAGAGCCAGGGCGCGGCCTTCCTCAATCTGGAACCGGCCGCAGCCGACCAACTGCTGGATCGCATCAGTCTGGCCTTCCAGCCCCTGCAGTCGACGCGGCCGGACGTCGTGTTGCTGGTGTCCCCCGATATCCGCCGATTCGTCAAGCGCTTTGTCGAGAACAAGCTGCCGACCCTGGCCGTGCTCTCGTTCTCTGAAGTATCCGATACCGTCACCATCGATGTTGTGAAATCTGTATGACCTTCAAACGAACCCTGTGTGCCGCCCTTGACCGACTGGGCGCCGACTCCGGCCGCTTCCAGTTCGACGACTACTCCACCATCGCCATCAGCTTCGATGACGTAGGTGACATCTTCCTGGAACCACAGCCCGACGAGCGCGTGTTGATGTGGGGGCTGATGGAAGAACTGGACGAGAAGGCGCGTAACGAGCTGGCCGTACCGCTGCTGGCGGAGGCGATGCGCCCGGGGGCGCATTGGGAATCGGGCGCCCCCGTCCTGCGCCTGGACGGGCGCGTCGGCGGCCTGCTTTCGCGCGACTGCGTGAACGACCCGGGCCAGTTGGCGGTGGCGCTGCGGGACTTCCATGAATGCCTTGGGCGGCTGCAGAGCATCAAGTGATTACCGTGAACGGCCCTTGGCGCGCTGCTGCCCACCCGGTAGCAATTGGCGGCTCGATGTTGCGTGTTCCACTGCCGCAGGTCGCGATCGGCGAACTGTGCCAGTTGCACGCATCTCCCGCCGACGACACACCCGTCGGGCAGGGGGTGGTCGTAGCGCTGGAACACGGCATCGCCTCGGTCGGCCTCCTGCAGGACAGCGCTGGCCTGTCGGTACAGTGCCTGGTTACGCCCACCGGCCAGCCGCCCTCGGTGGCTGCCTCGTGGGCTCGGCTGGGCAGCGTCATCGACGGCACCGGTCGTGAAGTGGAGCGCCTGGCTGCCGCGCAAGCGGGCCCGGTGCAGGTGCGGTCGCTGGCCGGCACGGGAAGCGACTACCGCCTGCGTCAGCCGGTGAACACCGTGCTGCCCACCGGCGTGCGCGCCATCGATGGCCTGTTGACCTGTGGCGAAGGCCAGCGCGTGGGCATCTTTGCCGGCGCAGGTGCCGGTAAGACCACATTGGCGGAAATGCTGCTGGATAATGCCGCCGCGGATGTGACCATTATCGCGTTGGTGGGCGAACGGGGCCGCGAAGTGGCCACCCTGGTCGAGCGCATGCGCGCGTCGCCGCGTGGCAGCCGTTGCATCGTCGTGCAGGCTACGTCCGATACCGCGCCCGCGGTGCGCTGCAACGCCGCACAGTTGGCCGCCACCCTGGCCGAGTACTTTCGCGACGAAGGCCAACGGGTGCTGCTGGTGATCGATTCGATCACCCGTTATGCCCGGGCCCTGCGCGAACTGGCACTGGGCGCTGGTGAACTGCCTGCCCGCCGCGGCTTCCCTGCGTCGGTGTTCGAGGCGTTGGCGCGCCTGCTGGAACGCGCCGGTCGCAGCGATCGTGGCAGCATCACCGCCTTCCACACCGTGCTGTTGGAGGACGAAAGCGAGGCGGATCCAGTCGGCGAGGAAGTCAAATCGCTGATCGACGGTCACCTGTACCTGTCCGGCAAGCTGGCCGGGCGTGGCCATTACCCGGCGCTGGATGTGCTGCGCAGTGGCAGCCGCCTGTTCGGCCAACTGGCCAGCCCCACGCACCAGGCCGCTGCCAGCCGTCTGCGCAGCGTCATGGGCACCTTGGATGACCTGCAGCTGATGCGCGAACTGGGTGAGTACAAGCCTGGCATCAGCGCCCAGTACGACGCGGCCATTGCTTTGGAGCCGCGTCTCAATGCTTTCCTGCAGCAACCGCCACAGCAGGCCGATGCCCTGCTGGAAACACTGGAGGCCCTGCATGCGCTCGCACAATGACCGTAGCACCCAGCGCCTGTTGTCCCTGAAAGACGCGCAGATGCGCATGGCCCGCGCCGATGCCCAGGCTCAGGCCCGTCATGCGCTGCACCATCGCAGCGAGGCGACCGTGCTGCGTGAGCAGGCCAGGGCCACCGTGGACCAGTCCGTACTGCTGCCCGAGCCGGGGTTGAGCCGTACCGACCTGTACGACCGGCTGCGCGCGCTGGCCGTCGCCCGCGCCCACGCCATGGAACTGGAGCTTTCCGCTGGCGAACTGGACCAGCAAGCGCAGCGAAGCGACGCGCAGCAGCAGGTGCTGCAGCACCAGGCGCAGCAGCACCAGCGCAAGAGAACCAAACTCGACCACTGGCATCGGCATCACTGCCAGGCGCAGGCGCAGCTTCGCCTGCGGCGCCTCCAACAGCAGCACCTTGAGGACATGACGTGTCGTACCCCACTCCCCCGTTGAACACGCACAGCGCATCGCCGCCTGCCCCCCGAGCTGATCAGGATCCTCCCGTTCCCCTGCGCGAGCGGGTCAGGAAGCTACAGGACAAACTGCAGCGCGACACACACGACGAGAGCGGCGCCCAGGCAGGGCCACACGCGGTGGCGCTGCCGTGGCCGAGGTTGGTATCAGCCCAGCTCGCGCGGGCCTCTGCTCAAGCGGGCGCACCGGCGGTGCGCCCGCTGGGTGATCGCCAGCCCAGCGCCACACCAGCGCTGCCGGCCCGCACTGTCCCGGGCACGGGCGTCATCGCGCAGGCGCATGGCCCCGCCGCAGCCCCGATCCGGAAAAGCGCTGCCACGGAGAGCGTTCGGGCACTGGGCGCCGCGCCGCTGCCGGACCCGGCGGGCACTGCCGCACGGGTGACCACCGCGTCGCCCGAAGCAATGCGAACTGCCACGGGCGTGACCACGCCGCAGGCTGAGGCCGATAGGCAGGCCCCCAGTGCCATGGCTGCATCGCAGCGGGACGCATCAGCCTCCGCGCCGCTGCCTGACCCGGCGGGCACTGCCGCACGGGTGACCACCGCGTCGCCCGAAGCATTGCGAACTGCCACGGGCGTGACGACCCCGCAGGCTCACGACGCGGCAGATTCGGTAGCGATGGCCGTTGCGCCGGCTGAGCGCAACGACCGTTCCCTGGTCAAAGGTGCACGGGCGCTGCCATTGCAGGTCCCGCTGCCACAGGGGCAGGGCACCAGCACGAGCAAGGTTGCGTCCTTGCAGCCGCCACCCCGCGTGCCCAGCGCCATGGTCGAGCAGGCGCAACCGCATGATGCCTCCACCCGTATCACCGTGCCCTTCGCCAGCTATGGCCCTGGTCACCACGTCACCGCCAGCTGGGGCGGCCAGCTCCCCGGCCTGCGCGTGCGCAGCAGCAGCGAACGGAGCCACAGTGCGGTGGTTGCCGCCTTGGACGCGGGCATGTTGCCTGGGCGCGACCACGCACGGATCGATGCACTGCACGATTCGGGCGATGAACATCGGCATCGGCAGCCAGCGCGTCCATCCGGCGAGGAGGACCAGGCATGAGCGTCGTCTTGCCCATGCTGACGTCCATCGCGGAGGAATCGCTGCGCTTGCAACAGCTACACCAGCAGCTGCGGCGGCAAGGCATCGATTCCTCGCTGCAGCCCTTGCCAGCGGGGCCGTGCCTGCGCTTCGACCTGTCCGGCCCGCAAGGCCGCATGGTTTGCCGCGTGCAGGCCAACGACTGGGCCCGGCAGCACCTGCCCGCCCTGCAGGGGCTGGATTGGCAGCGGATCGGTCAAGCGCATCTGGAGGGGGTGTGCGCGGTTGAACGCGCCCTGCACCTGCAATCGCCCGCGTTGGAGTATCGCCAGGCGCGTTTCCAGAGCCTGGCCATGGCCACCGCAGATGCGCCGCTGCACCCACAGCTGCAGAGCCGGGAAGGCCCGGTGTGGGTGGAGCAGATGGACTGGCACTGGTCACACGCAGCAACGCCCATCGAAGTGACTGGCCGCGAACGTCTGCCGGTGCTCCTGCGCCTGGGCACGTTGCGCCATACCGTACCGCGCCTGCGGCGCCTGCAGCCGGGCGACATCATGCTGCTGCCTTACGCACGCCCCCAGGCATGGCGCGCCACGCGCTGCCTGTTTGAATTTTCCCTGCAACCGGATTCTCTTGCCGTGACCAAGCTTTACCCTACCGAGGCCGACCAGCCGTCGCGCAACACCATGATGGATGGCGACACGTTCCACGAAACGCTGGATCTGGCCAGCCTGCCACTCACCCTGGACATAGTGCTGACTACGCTGGAACTCAGCCTGGCCGAACTGTCCGATCTTGGGAGCGGGAGCATCCTGCATCTGCCGCCGCAGACCCACCGCCGTGTGCGAATCGAGCACAACGGGCATTGCCTGGCCACCGGTGAACTCGTCCAGGTGGGCACCGCGCTGGGTGTGCAGCTGGCGCAGGCGCCCCGATTGAAATGAACGTGGTTACCGTCAACAACGACGTCTCGCTGATCGTCGTCCTGGGGCTGGCGTCGGTGTTGCCGTTCCTCATTGCCGTGGGCACCTGCTACATCAAGTTCACCGTGGTATTCACCCTCATCCGCAACGCGCTGGGCCTGCAGCAGGTGCCGTCCAACATGGTCATCAACGCGCTTTCGCTCATCCTGGCGTTCTATGTCATGCACCCCATCGTGGCCGGCATCTACGCGGCCTACCTCGACCTGCCAGAGCCGCTCACCACCGTGCCGGCGGTCGTGAACTTCCTTGATGCCAGCTTGGGCGACTACAAGATCTACCTGACCACCCACGCCGACCCGGAACTGCTGCGTTTCTTTGAACGCGCGCAGGTCATCGATGGCAGCGAGGTGCCGCCTCCCGGGCTGGAGCCGCAGGACCGCTCGCTGTTCGCATTGCTGCCGGCGTATGCCCTGAGCGAACTGAAAGATGCTTTCCTGATGGGCTTCTACCTTTATCTGCCCTTCGTGGTCGTGGATCTGATCGTATCGGCCATCCTGCTTGCGCTGGGCATGATGATGATGAGCCCGGTCACCATATCCGCGCCCATCAAGCTGATCCTGTTCGTGGTGATGGATGGATGGGCCATGTTGTCCCAGGGCCTGGTGCAGCAGTACATAACCGTGCCCGTTGGGCCATGAGTCGCGGCACGAACGCCTCCCATGAATGAAATCATCACTATCGGCAACAAGACCCTGTGGCTGGTTCTGCTGCTGTCAGCCGCACCGGTGGCCGTGGCCACGCTGGTCGGCCTGCTGATCGGCCTGTTCCAGACCGTGACCCAGCTGCAGGAGCAGACCCTGCCGTTTGGCGCAAAGATGCTGGCCGTGGTCATCACCCTGCTGGTGCTGCTGGGGTGGTACGCGCAGCATCTGCTGGGCTTTGCCCAGCTGGTGATGGCGCGCGCGCTGGCAGTGTGAGGTGAGCGTTCACCTGTCACCGCTGGACGCGGAAATCCTCGCGGCGCTGCGCGATCACGCAGTGCCCGCGGCACTGGGCCTGGCGCGGCTGGTGGCATGCCTTGCATGGCTGCCCTACCTGGGGGCTGGCGCGCTGCCCTCGCGCATGCTTCGCGTGCTGGTGGCGCTGGTGGTATTGATGGGGATGTGGCCGGTCACCGCCGGTCTGCAGCCACCGCAGGGCCTGTTGGGCCTTGCCATCGCCACGATGGTCGAAGCCCTCATCGGCACCGTGCTGGGGCTCATGCTGGCCTTGCCGTATCACGTGTTTCATGCGGTCGGCTCGATGATCGATACCCAGCGCGGTGCCGGTGTGGGTGCCGTGCTGGACCCCCTCACCGGCGTGGAAGCCACAGAAACCGCCAACGTGCTGCAGATGTTCAGTGCAGTGGTGTTTCTGGTGGCCGGCGGCATGGTGCCGTTGATGGAAGCCATCCAGGGCAGCTACACCCTGGTGCCCATGGGCACTTGGCTCCTGCCCAATCCGAGCAGCATCCATGGCTTCATGGACATCGTCTTCTCTTCGGCCACGCGCATGGCCGCGCCGGTGCTGCTGCTGTTGTTCCTGGTCGAGATCGTGCTGGGCGTGCTGTCGCGTTTTGCCCAGCAGCTCAATGCGTTTTCCGTGTCGCTGTCGGTCAAGAGCTTCCTGGCCTTCTTGGCCATGCTGTTCTACTTCATGCAGGTAATGACCGACCAGGTCCCGGCCCTGTGGCAGTTGTACCCACCGTTGCGCGGCCTGCTGCCCGGAACACTGCCATGAGCAGCGGCGCCAGTGAAAAAACAGAGAAGCCCACCCCCAAGCGCCTGAGAAAAGAGGGGCAGAAAGGCAAAAGCTACAACAGTCGCGATCTGCTCGCGGCGGCCGTGCTGTGGGTGGGGGTGCCCTCCCTTGCATCCCTGGCCAGCTTCAAGCCACTACAGGCTCTGTATGCGGACATGGCGTCGGGCGGGAACAACCTGTCCCCGGCCACTGCCGCCGCCGCCGCCCTGAAGGCCTTCGCCTGGGCGGTGGCCCCTGTGCTGTTGTTGAGCATTGTATGCATCGTGTGCGTATCGCTGTTGATGAGCAAGGGCATCATCGCCAACGAAGCCATCCGCCTGGATATCAACCGCCTCAACCCGGTCAACGGCTTCAAAAACCTGTTTTCGCTGAAGGTGGTCAAGGACCTGGTTCGCGCCATCCTGTACCTGCTGTTTGCCGGTTTGTTCTGCTGGATGGCCTGGCGCCTGTGGGCGCCGCAGGTATTCGCGCAGGTGCATGCCACCTCGCCACAGTTGGTGACGATCTGGCTGAAGGTGGCCGGCAGCCTGTCCATGGGCCTGCTGCTGGCACTGGCCCCGGTGTACCTGCTGGCCGGCTTCGTGGACCACGTGCTGTACATACGCGAACTGAAAATGGAGAAGCACGAGGTCCAGCGCGAGCGAAAGGAAAACGAGACCAGCCAGGGCGTGAAGCAGCGTCGTCGCGAGATCAACGACGAACTCTCCGCCCAGGTACAGGCGGACACGCTGGGCTCCACCGTGGTGCTGGCCAACCCTACCCACATCGCCATCGCCATCTTCCTGATGGACGAAAGCATGGCCATGCCCTTTGTTGCCGTGCGCGAGAAGGGGGCCCGAGCACGCAAGGTGATCGCCCTGGCCGAGCGCGCTGGCATACCGGTGGTGCGTGACATCCGCCTGGCGCGTGCCGTGTACGCCAAAAGCAAACGCTACCGTTTCGTGCACAACGACGACATCGATGGCGTGATGAACGTGGTGCGCTGGCTGCGCGATGTGGAGCGTGCCGGGCTTGTGCCAGCGCCCGATGACACAACCGACGCTCCCCCGACCGCTCTCTACTAGCCCCTCTTCACTTTTTTTGACGGAGTACTTCCCATGAACGACACACCCCCAGAACACGCTGCAAACGACACCGGCGAGATCGCCCTGATCCTGCAGATGCTCCAGGGCGGCGGCACCATCAAGGATCTCACGGGCGTCAGCAGCGACATGCTGGAAGGCGTCTACGCGCTGGCCTACGACTTCTACCAGAAAGGCCAGCTCGATGATGCCGAAACCTTCTTTCGTTTCCTGAGCGTGTACGACTTCTACAACGCCGATTACGCAATGGGTCTGGCCGCCGTGCTGCAGATGAAGAAGCAGTATGACAAGGCCATCGGTACCTACGCCGTGGCACAGATGCTCGACAACCGCAGCGACAAGCCGATGTTCCACATGGCCCAGTGCCACCTCGCCATGGGCAAGGTGCAGCTGGCGCGTGAGTGCTTTGAAGGCGTGGCCAAGCGTGCACATGGCACCGAGTTGGGGGCCCGTGCACAGGCCTACGTAGAGGCCACCCGGGCCTCGGATGGACGGGCGGAGCCGGTCCCTGCAGATGCCTGAGCGGGCGGCACTGGCAGATTGCGCTCGCCCGGCACCCGGGTGAGCGCAACTTGAAAGCGCACGCCTTGCCGGCGGTTGATGATGGTCCCATCGCAGGGAGCCCTGCGGCCACCTTCATCGCCCGGACGCAATCGGGCATTTCCGCGCACTGTCCTGGAAAACAACGACATGGTCACGATCAATACCGCAACTGTCCCGCTTGCGCTCCGCAGCGAGGGCTATGGCACTACCGCAGGCGCCGCAAAGGGCTTTGGCCTCGCAGGCGCCGGGCAGATCGCCAAGCTCGAGCGCAGCGCCCTGGCGCTGGTCGACAATCTGCTGGAAAGCAACCTGCTGACCCTCAGGGCGCCGACCGACACCGATGCGGTGGTGGGCAAGAATGGTCAACCGGTCCTGGTGCCACCCGATGCGGCCCGTATCGAGCGCGCAGTCAACGGTGCCCGCAACCCGGAAGCGCCGCTTCTGAGTGGAGCCGGTGCATTGGCCACGTTGCTGGGCATGCTGAGCAAGGCCTTGGGAACCCAGTCGCTGGCAGCCATGCAGGCCAACGCCAGCCAGCGCGACGCGCAGCTTCAGGCGCGTGCCACGCAGGGGTTGAGGCTGTCCCAGGCACAAGAGCAGGCGCGCTTGGCCGAACAGGCCGCCGCTGAAGCCGCCGAAGGAACTGCCGCCGAAGCCGAGATGGCCCAGGCCGCCGCCGAGGCCGCGCGTGCCGACGCCGAGCGCCTGCAGCAGGCGCTGGACGGCATGGATCCCGCCGACCCCGGTTATGCCGACGCCGAATCCGCATTGGCCAAAGCCCGCCAGGGCCAAGCGCAGGCCCAGCAGCACAGTGAGGGCGCCGCTGCCCGCGCATTGGCGGCGGGCGCGACGTACCAGCGAGCCGCCGATGCCTACAGCGCCGCGATCAAAGACGGAGCGTCCTTCAACCGCGAAGATCCCACGGGCATCCGCCCGCCGGGGCTGGATGAACTGAGCAGCCGCAGCGCCCGCATGCAGGCGCTGATCGGCCAGCTCAGCGAGATCATGTCCGATGCCTCGATGGACAAGCTGCGCAGTGACGCCGCAGCTGCGCTCAAGCAGATGGAAGCCAGCCAGAAAGAACAGCTGCGCTTGGCCGAAGAGCAGGAAAAAGAGCTTGAGCGCATGCGCGAGGCTGAAAAGAAGTCCGGCTGCTTCGGCAAGGTCTTCGGCTGGGTCGGCAAGGCCCTGGCCGCCGTGGGCAGTGCGCTGGCCATCGTGGCCGGCGTGTTGACCGCCAATCCGGCGCTGGTGGTCGCAGGCGTGGTGGGCATGGCCCTCACCATCGATAGCATCCAGGCCGAGTTCACCGGCTACTCGGTGATGGGCAAGGCGACCGAAGCGCTGGGTGGCGTGATTGCCAAGGGCCTGGTGAAGCTGGGGGTCGATGAGACCCTGGCCCAGCAGATCGGCAACATCGTGGCCACCATTGTCATCGTCGTGGTGATCATCGCCGCCTCCATCGCTGCGGGCAACGTCGGCGCGGTCGCAGACAGCGTCAGCAAGGTGGCCATCGCGCTCAAGCAGATCGTCCAGATCGTGCAGACACTGGCGCAATTGGCGAGCCTCGGCGCGACGGTGGCGGTGGGCGTAGGCAACGTTATCGTGGCCGGCATACAGGTGGACATCGCCGAACTACTTGCCCTGCTGGAGACGCTCGGCTTCAACGACGAAGTGCTCCGCGAAATGCTGGCCATGGCACAGGACGCTGCCGCGCAGCTTAGTCGTACCGGCGCCGAGCTGATGCTGAAGTCCAGCGACATTCTGGCCGAGGAAGCGCAGACCGCCAAGGCGGTCCTGCAGAGCATCGCGACCACTGCATCCCGCGCTTGAGCGGGCCGCTTTACCTGACATTGAGGATTTGAACAGTGACGACCATCTCGCCCACCGCTACCCACACCGCGCTGCAGCGTCTGATTGGCCTGCAGACCGACGGTGGATCCATGTCCGTGGTCAAGGCCACCGATATTGATGCCACGCAAGCCAAGCGTGCGGCGGCCTTTGTTGCGGCCGCCTCCTCCAGTGCTGCCCGTAACCCCATGGGGGTCCCCATGCCGCGCAGCCCTGAGCGCGCGCCGACCACCGCCGCAGAAGTTCCCGCCCTGCTGCGCGGGGTGCAGGGCGTCGACATGGCCGAATGCGCTGCAGATGAAGTGCGCGAGATGATGGGCCGCACGAGCAGGCTGGTTGACGGCGCGTTCAACGCCGCGGCCAAGGGCGGTGCCGAGCCTGCAGCCGTACGTGAGCAACTCAGTGCATTCCACGCCGATGTCACGGCCACGCCTGGTGGCCTGGACGGCATCGTGGGCAGCCTCAGCGAGCTGCGCGACAGCGGGCTGCTGGACAGCGGCGACACCCCGTCATTGAAGGCGAAGCTGGATGAGCTGCTGGCGGTGGACAAGGAAACGCTGATCGAGCAGACCCGCAGCGATGCCATGTTGGCCTTGATGGTGCTGCTGATGGGGCTGCTGATGCTGATGAAGGAAGTGGACCGCAACCTGGCCACGGCCGCATTGATCAAGGCCGAGTCTTTCGTGGCCGAAGCGGGCGAGCGCATGGTGGAAAGCGCCGAGAAACACGCACTGGGCGCGATCATCGCGCTGTCCATCAGTGCGGCCGTCGCCATGGCGGGCGTCACGGCGAGTGGGTTCGGTGCGTACAAGAACGTCCAGAGTTTCAAGAGCAATTCACGCATCGGCATCGACAAGACAGCACGCGCGGAGAACGTGAAGTCGGGGCAGGCCGAGGGCCTGGCCAGCGCCGGCAAGGGGACCGCGCCCAATCAGGCACAAACCACCGTTGCAGGGTCCAACCGGCTCAACGTTGACTCGCGTCTGGCGGATGTCAAGCACAGCATGAATGCCTCGGAGAACGCCATTTGGCTCCAGGGAGGGCAATCGCTGGGCCAGTTGGGTAACGGCGCGGGCAGCGTCGCCCAATCCCAAGCCGACGTTGAGGCGTCGCGGCAGACCCGCCTGCAGCAGAACCTGCAGAAGGCAGCGGACACGGCAAAGGCCGAGTCCGACCAGGGCAATAGGCGCGCCGACGAACAGAGGAGCATGCAGAGCCAGATGGAATCGAGGCTGTCCAACATCCTGGACGAGTCCCACGGCACCATCGACGCCATCGGCCGCAACGTCTGATCGGCCTATCTTTCCTGCGCCGCCGCCGGCTGGCGGTAGCCCTACCGAGTACGTGACATGACAACAAGCGTTCCAATGACAGGCTTGCAGCCCTCCTCGCTTTACGCTGGCAAGCCAAAAGTGGCAGAGGCACTGCCATTGCAGAGTGAGGTGGCCACATCGACGCGGCAGTCTTCGCGGCACCATGACGTGGGCGTCCACGCACGGCGAGCTGCTGATCTGGTCGTCCAGGGGCGCGTGGACACCTATGACGCGCGGACCACGGAGTTCGCGCTGAAGCAGGCGTTGTTGGCCAGTCAGACCGCCCCGCAATGGGAGACGCCGGAAGGTGACGAGAAAATGCGGCAGATCGGCAACGAGCTGCAGCCGGCGATACGCGCCGCGCTGGAGGACATGCCGGGGCAGATTCCGGCAGACGAGGAGGCGCTGGGTAGCCACTATGACTTCTACGAGCAGCTGATGAAGATGCTGGAAGGTCTGCAGGGTGAATGGCTGGATCGGATCCAGGGGGTACTGGAAGAGTTCATCGCGTTCTTCAATAAGCTCAACGACATCATGAGCAAGATCAAGGACGCCATCCGGGGAACCAACGACAAGGGCGAGTACATCGTCGAATTCAGTCAGATCGCAGGGGAACTCATGGATCTGGCGAACAGTGCAGCCGACCTGGGGCTGGGCGGAAATTTCGCCAGCGAGGCAGAGGCACGGAAGTTCTTCGACGACATGGGGAGCCCGGAAGGCATGAAGGTCCAGTTCCGCGATGGCAAGTGGGAAGTGGCGATCGACCGTGCGTTCATCCTTAAAATCCGCGAGTCGTTGTACATCGTGACGGATATCAGCGCTGGCTTTGGCGGCACCATCACCCCCGCCCGATACCAGGCCATCATCGCCGCAAAGGACGGTCTGATGGAGCGCTTCAACCACCTCAGCAAGGTGATGACTGAAAAGTACCAACGTACGCTCCAGCAGTGGGATACGTTGGTCAAGGCGCTCAGTTCCACTATTGATTCGATCAGTGAAGCGGACCGGTTGTTTGTCAGCAACCTGACCTGATTCACCGAGAGCTCCATCCATCTACATTTCACCAGAAGGCCGCGTCATGCCTGTTTCTCCGCTCAATAGATCCTTGTCTGTTCCCAATATTCCAGCAGTACCCAGAAATACGGGCCTGGCCGGCGACGTAACGGTCGGCAATGCCAGCCTGCCGACCCGCTCGCAGGACGTGATGCAGGGCGTCGTGCGTGCTGGCTCCGCCGATCCGTTGAAGATCAGCTCGGCCAGGAACGTCCCGCGCGATGCATTCCTGCATGGAATCAACGCGCACAAGCAGAGTCTGGATGCGAGCGGGCGTGCGGCCGACATCCGCGCATCCAAGGGATCGGTGGTCCGTGCCGATCTTTACTATGGCGCAGAGCGTCTGTCGTTTGCGCGTGACCCTGAAGCCAGCTCGGCAAAGGCCGTACTGCGCAGGCTGGGGTGCGACGAGTCGGCCATGAACCGGCTCATCGAGCACCGCCACGAAGCCGGTGCCAGCAAGCTGCTGAAGGCGTGCAACGCATTGGTTGCATCCGATGTGGATAGATATGAGCCAGGGCTGCGCGCCGGCGACGGCGGCTGGCCGTCGTGGAAGGCGGCGGACACCGCTCAAGTGGAAGGGCTTGAAAAGCGGGTCAAAAATGCATTCGTAAAGATGTCTCAAAGCGACAAGTGGGGCGACACACGACGCAATGGTGTGATGGACGCGCGCTACAGAGCGGTCGATGGACTGGAAAAGGGATTGAATCAATTCGTCGACACGGTGGGGTTGGATACCGTGCGCGATGGCATGGGTGAGCTCATTGCCCCTGCAGTGAATGATGTGCTGTGTGGCAAGTACGAGTGTGGGGTAACCGATGCCTTCGACCATCTGGATGAGGCGCTGGGTACCCAGGTGGGCGGGCTGTGGGTTCGCGGAATGGAGGTGACCGTCGAGCGCCACAATGCAGCGGACTTCATCCATGAGTTCAACAAGCTGCCCAAGCTTCTCGACGGGCGGAATGATCCGCCGAAGAGGGAGGCTGCGCCTCCGCCGGCGGGCGTGGAGGACCCGGGCCCGGCGATAGTGCGTGAGGCGATGAAGGGTGGGGCACCCGTCCTTTACAACGGCGGTAACCACAACGAGTTCAAGCCTGAGATTCATGTGGCAGCCCCCGACCTGGCACCCATCGCTGAAATGATGAAGGACCAGAATGCGAAATTCCTCGACGTCATCAAGAATCTTCTCGAGGGCAAGCACGGGAAGGACGGTGCCGCAGGGCTGAATGCATATGAGCTGGCCATGCAGAGGTGGAAGCCGGAGCAGGGCCAGCCGCCGTCGCAGGACGCGTGGCTTGACAGCCTGCAAGGGCGTGATGGCGCGGACGGTGAGAATGGTCTCAATGCGCGCGAGCAGTGGCGTCAGGAGACGCTGGCAGCCAATCCCAACGCCGATGTCAGCACTGCGGCCTACACCGAGGCCTTCCGCGGTCGTGATGGCGCGCGGGGCGCCGATGGCAGGAACGGTACGAATGGTCTGAACGCGCGCGAGCAGTGGCGTCAGGAGACGCTGGCAGCCAATTCCAACGCCGATGTCAGCACTGCGGCCTACATCGAGGCCTTCCGCGGCCGTGATGGTGCGCGGGGCGCCGATGGCAGGAACGGTACCAATGGTCTGAACGCGCGCGAGCAGTGGCGTCAGGAGACGCTGGCAGCCAATCCCAACGCCGATGTCAGCACTGCGGCGTACACCGATGCCTTCCGCGGCCGTGATGGCGCGCGAGGCGCCGATGGCAGGAACGGTACCAATGGGTTGGATGCGAGCGACCAGTGGCGTCTGGAGATGCTCGAAGCCAACCCCAACGCCGACGTCAGCGCTGCGGCGTACAAGGCTGCCTTCAAGGGCGACAAAGGCGACAAGGGCGATAAGGGCGATAAGGGCGACAAGGGAGACAGAGGCGACAGCGGCGTCAAGGGCGCGGAGGGCGCGGTGCCAGTTCCTGCCCACATCGCGGCGATCAACCAAAAGATGCGCCAGCAAGGTCAGAACAGCAGCGGGTATACGACGAACGCGAAGGGACGGGCCAGCGAGGTTGGAACGGACGATGGATCTCTGCTCGGATTTGGTAACACGGCGTCTGCGATAGGCCTTGAACGCCATGCAGACGGCACCGAGGGCAACTGGACAACGACTCCCCTGGTGCGTGCGGTGAACAAGCATCCCGCCGCCCCGAAGGAAAAGCGTTCCGTTGCGATTGTCGAGCGCGCGACCGTGTCTGTCAGCCAACGTCGTGACGAAATAGCCGGTGTATTGAACAAGCAGATGGCCCAGCAGAACGAGCGGATGAACCAGCGCCCGGTAGTGTTTTCAGCGTAAGTCGTTCCAAGGTGTAACACTGCCGGTGTGGTATGTGCTGTCCAGCCCCGCGTGACGTTTGTCACTCGGGGCTTTTCATATCCGTCTGTCTTGCTTCCGGTGCCCGAAGACGCGGCATACACCCCCATGCAGCCACGCCGGCACCATCGCAGGGATGAGCGGCAGGCAGAACGCTGCCGGGGAAAAGTGAGGCGAGTCATCCCGTTTGATGCCAAAGATGGTACGTCAACGTCGTAGGGGAGCGGTGCCAACGGCCGCGGCCTTTACGTGTCTCGCGCTTGTCAACGGCACGCCCGTAAGCGCAAGGGCTTTTCGACCCCGTAAATAATGTGCGTTGCATTCCAAAAACTACAATAAGTTGCATGGAGGCCGTCTATCTCAGGGCCCATCATGGCGCCCACGTTGCGCTGGTCGGTTTCTTGGCCGCATCTACTCATTGGCAATCGCAGGCTGTAGTCATGAACCTTGCTCCTTCCGCGCAACCGCTCGTTCGCGCCCTGATCGCCAACGTCTGCGGTATCCCTCTGCAGGGCGTGCGCACCCATGAGCGGCTAGTGGAAGACCTGGGCATCGATTCGTTGGACATGGCCGACCTGCTGGTGGGCATCGAGAACAACCTCGGGGTCGTCATCGATGCCGAGGCCTTGGCATCGATCCAGACCGTGATGCATCTTGAGGATGCCGTCGCTGAACGCGTGGCGGCAGTGGCATGATGCGCGCCATCCTCGCTGCCGGGCTGTTGGCGGCCGCGCCGCTGGCGCACGCCGATATCCATGCGCTGATCGACGCGGACGGTCGCTTGCGCGTGCTCGATCAGGCTGCGCCGGGCACGCACCCGTTCAATCCTCTGGTGGCACGTCCCGCGGCCAGACCGGCGGCGTCTGACGATGCCGTCCAGCGCTTGCCACGGGCAGAGATGTTCCACCCGCTCATCGTCGAGGCAGGGCAGGAGGCCGGGGTGGACACCGCGCTGCTGCATGCCGTTGTGCAGGTGGAATCGGGCTACAACCCGCGCGCTGTATCCCGGGCAGGCGCGGCGGGCCTGATGCAGCTGATGCCGGGCACGGCCAAGCGCTTCGGTGTAAGCGATCGCTTCGATCCGCAGGAAAACCTGCGGGGCGGAGCCTCCTACCTTGCATGGCTGCGGCAGCATTTCAACGGCAACCTGGAACTGGTCCTGGCGGCCTACAACGCTGGAGAGGGTGCCGTGCACCGCCACAGGAACCAGGTTCCTCCGTATGCCGAAACGCAGTTGTACGTGCGCAAGGTCATTTCGCTGTACCGCCCATGAGTCCAATCGAACACCCCGCGCTCCCCCAGAATCGTCCATCTGCCCAGTCCCCTTCCATGTCACATCATCTGAAAATCCTGTCCGGCACGCTCAACGGGGTCGAGTATGCCTTGGTGGGCGACGACACCATTTTCTACGTCGGCCCTCACCGGGCTCTATTGGAGGGGCGCGCCGCCCACCTGCTCGGTGGCGTGGAAAACGCGTTTTACCTGCCTGCGGATCTGGCCGAGTCGGCCTTCGTGGTGCAGGTCGTGGACGAGGCCGAGCGCACGTCGTTGCGTGTTGGCGAGCGCGACAGTGCCGGGGCGCCCTGGGCGTATCGTCGGGTACTTGAGCAGACGGTGATCTGCGCCGCGGGCATCTACTTTGCAGTACGTGCCGATGGTCAGCGCTGGGCGCAGGAGATTCTCGACTTCGCCCCGCCGGCCGCCCCGGTGGCGACAGCCGATCCCGTGATCGAGGTGCCGGTAGAGGCCAACCGGCTGCCGCGCGAACCGCGATGGCGCATGCGCAGCACGTGGCTGCTCGGGTTGGGTCTGGCCATGGTCGCCGTGTTGGCCGGGTGGTTGCACTGGCGCTATACCCCGGAAGTTCGGCTACAGGGCCTGGCAACCGTGCTGCGACAAGCGCCGGGCGATTATCAGATCCTGCCGGGCGATGACGGCAAACTGTACGCATTCACCGATGATCGCAATGGCCAGGCTTGGGGCGAACGCGCCAGTCGCCGCCTGCAGCGGCGGGACGATATCTACCTGCTGCGGTCGCAGGAGGCCGCGCGGCTGGAGCGGGTGCTGGTGGATGCCGGCCTGCCCCTGGTGATCATTCGCCTGCACGAACCGGTACAGCCGCATGTAGTGCTTGTGGGGCCGGTGTCGAATACGCAGCGCGAACGGGTGCAGGCCCTGGTCACCCAGGCGGCGCCGTATGCACGGCGGTCGGCACTGGTCAGTGCCGTGACCGATTCGGCGCTGGTAGCGATGGCGCAGGACGAGCTGCGCGGGCTGGGCATCAGCAGTCGTACCGAACCTCATGGTGCTCGCGTCAGCATCATCAACGATGTGTTCCTGGATGACGCCAGCCTCAACGCCATGGCCGGCATGGCCAACCGATTCCACCGCCGGTGGGGGCACCGCCGTATCACCGTCCATCCTCAATTGTGGGACGACCTGCTGCAGGGTCGTTCCTACCGCTATTCCCCGGCCCAGCTGCTGTCGGTTGGCGAAGGCAGGTGGACGTATGCCCGCCCCGCCGGCGGCAGGGCACCTGCAGCACAGTAAGCACTCCCTTTCCAACGAGAACCGCAACAATGACGACGTTAAACACTGCCCGGGCAGCAATCAGTGACTGGGGCGATCCCTCCACGCCAGGCGGCGACGCCGACAAGTGGAGCGGCTGGATGAGCGAGCACGCCGATGCGTTCAATGACGGTGTCAATGATCTGAAGGCGAAGCTTGAAGAGAGCTTCGCTGAGCTCGAAGGTGATCCGGGCAACCCGATCTATCTGGGCAAGTATCAGTCCGCACTGTCCGAATACAACATGTACCGCATGCTGCAGTCCAACTCCACCAAGAGTCTGACGGACCAGAGCAAGGCAGTCATCCGTAACCTTGCCTGATCCACTGTCGCCCTGGCGGGTGTGCCGGGCGACCCAACTGGATACGTGCCGCGTGATCAAACTATCCCCTATCGATGCGAATCTGGAGTCCGCTGTCAGCGACGGTGCCCTGGTGCCGCTGTCGGACCGCTTCAACACCGCACTGGCCACCTACTTCGTGCAGGCAGGCCACTCGCGCGATGGCATTCTTGCCTCGGCCAACGACCCCGTCGTTGCCTCCGATCCCCGGCAGCTGTATGAACTGCAGCTCCGACAGGAGGCCTACATCAAGCAGATATCGTTGAGTTCGGTGCTGGTCAGTCACGCCACCAAGGGTATTGAAACCCTTGTGAAGGGTTGAACCATGAACCTGCGTAGATCCTGTCGACGGGGAATACTGCTGGCGGTGTCCGTGCTGCTGATGGGCTGCGCCCGTGCCGATCTGCTGCAAGGCCTTGACGAGCGGCAGGCCAACGAAGTGGTGGCCGTGATGTTGCGCCACAATATCGCTGCCGATAAGCGGCTGCACGGCAAGGCCGGCTTCATGGTGCAGGTGCCGCCCGGTGATCTGGCCGAAGCCATCGACCTGGTGCAGGCGCAAAGCCTGCCATCGGCCCCCCGCACGCAGATAGCCAACCAGTTCCCGGCCAATGCCATGCTCAGCACGCCGCTGGGTGAACGTGCGCGCCTGCTGTCGGCCATTGAGCAGCGCCTGGAAGAATCGCTTGCAGCGCTGGAGGGTGTGCAGGTCGCACGCGTTCATGTCAGCTACGACGCCGGCTCGACCGAGGGGAGCCTGCAGTACCGGAAGCCGCCCGCCATGCACGTGGCTGCGCTGCTGGTACATATGCCTGGTGTGGATGAGCAGGTCCTGCTGCAATCGGTCAAGCGCTTCCTGCGCAACGCCTTCGTTGACGTGGCCTACGACAACGTATCGGTCGTGCTTACCCCGGCGCAACCGACTCGCGTGCTGGGGGTGACCGCGCAGGAACACCGGAGCGGCGTCTGGCTGGCGCTGGTCATTCCGCTGCTGCTTCTGGTGGCAGTCGGCGCGCTGGTCTGGGCGCTCAATCGCAGCGGCTGGCGGGGCGTCACCGTCGTCCGGCGCCACGTGCGCCGCCGGAAGGGTGCCCGTGCACACGCACGTTGAACTGATCCGGCTACTGCATGACCCGCTCAGCTACTACGCCCCCTGGCGGCTGAGCAGTGGGCAGATGGTGCCTGCACAACGGACTGCGCTCAATGCCTGGCTGTGCGAACACCATGCGCTGCCGCCGTACAGCACGCCTGCAGCCGAACAAGCGACCCTTTGCCTGCGCTTGACCGCAGGCTGGGGACGGCTGCCGGAAGTGGCCTACCTGCTGGGCTGTGGCAAGCATCGACGACGCGTGCTGGGCAGCCCGTTGCTGCTGTCGTTACCGGCGCACGTGCAGACATTCCTACGTCTTCCGTTTGCCGAATGCGCGCTGCACGCACCTGCCGTAGCGGATGAGCGCAGCCTGCGTGCGTGGGGGGCGGCTTACCTGCTGGAGGGCCTGAAAGGACGCGTACCCGCCTGGATGCTGACACGCATGCGGTTGTGCTTTGCCGGACTGCCGCTACCGCCGTTGAACCTGCCGATGGGCACTGACGACTTCGATATGACCTGCTTCTGGAGTGCTTGGAACCATGTTGCGCACCTATCCTGACACGCTCTGCCAGTACGCCGTGGCTGGCATCGTTCACGGCTCGAGCCTGGCCTGTGCTGAAGATGCACACCGCTTGTTGCGTTTTGCACGTGATGCGGCCCAGCGGGAGCGCGAGCAGGCCTTGCAGGACGCAGTCACCCTGCGCAGCCAAGCCCTGTCCCAGGGCTACCGCGATGGTCTGGTGCGGGCCATGAAATGCCTGCTGCCGTTACTGGAATCGCTGCAGCAGGAGCAGCACGCATTGGCCGCGGCGATGCACGCGCAGGCGCAGCATGCTGTGCAGCGCATGCTGGCCAGTCCGCCGGTGCTGGTGCCGCAGTTGCTGGCCGCCTGCGAACAATGGGCACCGGTCGAGGGTGGCGGCCCACAGCCCGTGCTGCATGTCCCCGAGCACGAGCACGCGCTGCTGCAGGCACTGCGAGCCGAGCCCGCCCTGGCCCACCTGGCCATCCGGCCGGCCCGGCGTGAGCACGTGTTGCTGGAAGTAGGGGGCATGGCCTATGCGCTGGACCTGCAACAGCCCCTGATGGAGGCTGCCGAGGATGCGCTGCAGCGCCAGTTGCCACGATTGCAGCCGGTGCTGTCCGAGCTGGCGGCAGCGTTTTGCCGGCGCCTGCAGGATGACCTTGCTGCACGCACGCAGCGCGAGCGTTTTACTTTCAGGAGTGCCGAGTAATGGATCCAGTTGCGCGTGGCGATCGCCCGTTCGTTGATCCGGTAGGGCGCGTGGGCGGCGTGGTGCCCTTGGCCCAGCGTTTGGCCGAACAGACTGCGCCGGGTCCGGTGTCGGATGAGGCGCCGATACCGTTGCCCGGACCCATTGACTGCACGGGCCTGTCGCCTGCCCAATGCCGAATACAGAAAGAGCAGCGCGAGTGCGAGGCCGCCGGGCGCACGCCGATCGAGTGCGGGATCCGCGAAGTGGTCAAGACGATGTTCTTCGAAAAGCTCTTCTACGGCGAGGAAGAAGAAAATGGCATTCCTTCCCTGTCTGTAGAAATCTGATGCGCCTGACCATGACCGATGACGGTGGCCATTGCCCCGGTGACAAGGGGGGCGCGTGACATCGACAACCACGATTGATATTCCCGTGGATGGCATCATCGCCCATCCCGTGACGGGCCGCGATGCGGTCATGCTGGCGGGCGTGGCGCAACCGGTAGTGTTCGATGTGGATGCGGCCACGTGGCGCCTGCAACACATGGCCGATGGCCTGGTCCATATCGGTGATCCGGTGTGGCGCACGGCCGGCGGCCAGTGGGTCAGCGGGAGTGCGGATCAGTGCCTGGCCGCACCGCGGTGGCCTTCGGCGCTCCGCCGGCTGGAGGTGGCAGCGCCGCCTGCGATCGCTTCCAGCGCTACGGCATTGCCACGGAGGCTGCATTTTATATGGATTGGCGATGACGGCCTGCCTGCCGACCTGGCCACCAACCTCGCCACCAATGCCGATCGCAGTGGCGTGTATGCCTGCACCTTGCATGCACACGTGGAAACAGCGGCCGGTCTGGCGCGTTTACAGGAGCAGTTGCGACACAGCGCGGTGACGGTAAATGACCTGCGCGGTGATCCCCTGTTTCAGGCCTTCCAGCAATCGACGCTGGGTCCGTACTACCAGCAGTTGCTGCAGCCGGCGACCCGCAACGCCGGGGCGGCCTCGGACCTGTTGCGCGTACAGTTGCTGTATGTGTTGGGGGGTATCTACCTGGATTGCGACGATACCATCGTCACCGCGTTTCCCGAGGATGTCGATCTGCTGGCCGCGCCCGGCGATATGCTGCTCAACCGGTGGATTGGCGCGCACAAGCTGGGTTACTTCGGCTACAACCAGAGTTGCTTTGCCAGCCAGCCGGGCAACCCGGTGCTGCGGGCGCTGTTGGACGAGATGGCGCTGCGGCTGGGCCAAGCCGATCATTTTCTGCGTACGCCGCGCCCGTGGAAGGCCGCCGTCAGGACCGGCGAGCCGGGTGGCAGCGACGCGCTGAACACCTATATCCTGCGTACGTTGCAGCTCACCGGGCCGGAGGTGTTCAACTGTGTGCTTGAGCGCTGCCGGCCGGAGTACTACCCGCTGGAGCTGTGGATGATGCACGCCTATCGCCTTACCACCTACAGCCCCCGCGAGCCTCGCTACATCGCAAACGGCTACTTCGAGCAGATGCATGCTGCGCTGGCGCACTACCTCCCCTTTTCCGCAGGGCGGTTCGAGGTGGCCATTGGCAATGCCGATACCTGGAACGTGCCGCCTGCCCAAGGGTGATCGGCCGCGGGTTCGACATCCGCAACAGAAGCCGTCACCGGGCGCCACCAGCAGGTCGCGCGGATGCACGCGCTCCCAGACCGGGCGCAGCACGTCCACCGGCGGCCAGCCGGCACCGGCAGCGAAACCGCAGCCGGACAAACATCAGGTGTTCTGCGCTGTCAGCCGTGCAAGGGCAAGGATGAGGGGCGCTGTTCCATCTTGGACACGGGTGAGCCGCAGCTGTCAGGACGTCATGTCTGCCGAGCCGTGCTGTGCGCTGGTTCGGGCGGCAGCACCTTGCCCGGGTTGAGGATGCCGTCCGGGTCCAGCGCCCGCTTGATTGCATGCATCGCCGCCAGCGTGGCCGGGTTGAAGGCCTGCGCCATGAAATCGCGCTTGGCCAGGCCGATCCCATGCTCGCCCGACAGCGTGCCGCCCAGCGCCAGGGTCAAGGCGAAGATCTTCGGCAGCGCCGCATGCGCGCGTGCGTTCTCGTCGGCATCGTCGGGGTGGTAGAGGATGTTGACGTGCAGGTTGCCGTTGCCGGCATGGCCGAAGGTGACGATGACCAGGTCATGCTCGCGCGCCAGCGCCTGCACCCCCGCCACCAGTGCGGGGATGCGTGAGACCGGGACCACCACGTCTTCGTTGATCTTGCCTGGGGCGATGCTGCGCAGCGCCGGCGACAGCGCCTTGCGCGCGGCCCAGAGCTTCTCGCGTGCGGCGCCCTCCATGGCCACGTCCAGTGCGAGCATGCCATCGCCCTCGGCCGCGTTGGCCAGCGCCTGCAGCAGGTAGGGCAGGGTGTCGTGGTCGCCGTCGGCCTCCACCAGCAGCATCGCGCCGGCCTCGGGCACCTCGGCGCCATTGCGGCGCAGCAGCTGCAGGCTGCGCGCATCCATGAATTCCAGCCGCGTGGGCACCACCGGTTGCGCCATCAGCCGCGATACCGCCGCGGCGGCCGCATCGGCGTCGCGGTACAGCACACGCAGGCCGGCCTGCGCCACCGGCAGCGGGGTGAGTTTGAGCGTGGCTTCCACGATCAGGGCCAGGGTGCCTTCGCTGCCCACCAGCAGGTGGGTGAGGTCGTAGCCGGTGGCATCCTTGGTATAGGCGCCGCCGCACTGGATCAGCTCACCGGCGCCGGTCACCGCGACCAGGCCGAGCACGTTGTCGCGGCTGGTGCCGTACTTCACCGCGCGCGGGCCGCCGGCATTGCAGGCCAGGTTGCCGCCGATGCTGCAGATATCCGCGCTGGACGGGTCCGGTGCCCAGAACAGGCCATGCGGTGCCAGGGCATGCTGCAGGTCGCCGTTGAGCACGCCCGGCTCGACCACCGCGCAGCGGTTGCCGG
>Ga0163161_10000508_pt1 | contig 31800 bp, 31 predicted proteins | sample S45metaG_FD_129847 | JGI IMG/M metagenome (GOLD analysis project Ga0163161, IMG submission 129847) | Switchgrass rhizosphere microbial communities from Kellogg Biological Station, Michigan, USA - S4-5 metaG | ecosystem: Host-associated > Plants > Roots > Rhizosphere > Soil | place: USA... | reverse complement strand
CGACAGCTCGCGCTTCGTGCAGATCTCGATCACCGAAGTGGTCAAGACGCTGCTGGAAGCCGTGGCGCTGGTGTTCGTGGTGATGTTCCTGTTCCTGCAGAACTGGCGCTACACGATCATCCCAACCATCGTGGTGCCGATCGCGCTCTTGGGCACGTTCGCGTCGCTGCTCGCGCTGGGCTTCTCGATCAACGTGCTGACCATGTTCGGCATGGTGCTGGTGATCGGTATCGTGGTGGACGATGCCATCGTGGTGGTCGAGAACGTCGAGCGCATCATGAGCGAGGAGGGGCTGTCGCCGCTCGAAGCCACGCGCAAGGCCATGAAGCAGATCTCCGGCGCCATCATCGGCGTGACGGTGGTGCTGATCTCGGTGTTCGTGCCGCTCGCGTTCTTCGCGGGCTCGACCGGCAACATCTACCGCCAGTTCTCGGCGGTGATGGTGACCTCGATCGCCTTCTCGGCCTTCATGGCGCTGTCGCTCACACCCGCGCTGTGCGCCACGCTGCTCAAGCCGGTGGAAGCCGGCCACCATGCCGAGAAGCGCGGCTTCTTCGGCTGGTTCAACCGCGGCTTCACGCGCACGGCCAAGGGCTACGAAAGCCTGGTCGCGCGCATCCTGCGCCGCGCCGCGCGCTACCTGATCATCTACGTGGCGATCATCGGTGCGGTGGCCTACACCTACACGCACCTGCCCAGCTCGTTCCTGCCGGCCGAAGACCAGGGCAACATCATCGTGAACGTGCAGTTGCCCCCGGGCGCTACGCAGGAACGTGCGCTGTCGGTCATGCAGCAGGTCGAGGGCTTCATCCTGAAGCAGCCCGAAGTGCAGAGCATCGTGGGCGTGATGGGCTTCAGCTTCTCGGGCCAGGGCCAGAACGCGGGCCTTGCCTTCGTGACGTTGAAGGACTGGGAAGAACGCAAGGATCCGGCCCACTCGGCCAGCGCGCTGGCCGGCCGTGCCTTCGGTGCGCTCTCGGGCATTCGCGACGCCTTCATCTACCCGTTGAGCCCGCCACCCATTCCCGAACTGGGCAACGCCAGTGGCTTCAGCTTCCGGCTGCAAGACCGGTCGGGCGCAGGCCACGAGGCGCTGATCAACGCACGCAACCAGCTGCTGGGCATGGCCGGGCAGAGCAAGATCCTGTCGCAGGTCCGCCCCGACGGCCTGGAAGACGCACCGCAGCTGCAGATCGACATCGACCGCGACAAGGCCAGCGCCCTGGGCGTGACCTTCGACGCGATCAATGCGACGCTCTCGACGGGCCTGGGTTCGAGCTACATCAACGACTTCCCGAACCGCGGCCGCCTGCAGCGCGTGGTGGTGCAGGCCGATGCGCCGGCCCGCATGCAGCCGGACGACCTGCTCAAGCTGAACGCCAGCAACACGCAGGGCCAGCCGGTGCCGCTGTCGGCCTTCGCGACCACCAAGTGGGTCACGGGCGCCACGCAGACGGTGCGCTACAACGGCTACCCCGCGATCCGCATCAGCGGCGACGCCGCCGCCGGCTTCAGCACGGGTGCCGCCATGGCCGAGATGGAAAAGCTCGCCAGCCAGCTGCCGCAAGGCTTCGGCTTCGAATGGACCGGCCAGTCGCGTGAAGAAAAGCTCGCGGGTTCGCAGGCCATCATCCTGTACGGCTTCGCGATCCTGGCGGTGTTCCTTTGCCTGGCCGCGCTGTACGAGAGCTGGTCGATCCCGTTGGCGGTAATTTTGGTGGTGCCGCTGGGCGTGCTGGGCGTGCTGCTGGCAACGATGCTGCGCGCCTATTCGAACGACGTGTACTTCCAGGTGGGGCTGATCACGATCATCGGCCTCTCGGCGAAGAACGCGATTCTGATCATCGAGTTCGCCAAGGACCTGCAGGCGCAGGGCAAGGGCATCGTCGAATCGGCGCTGGCCGCGGCCCACCTGCGTTTCCGCCCGATCGTGATGACCTCGCTGGCCTTCGGCCTCGGCGTGGTGCCGCTGGTGATCGCCTCGGGCGCCGGTTCGGCCAGCCAGCGGGCCATCGGCACCGGCGTGCTCGGCGGCATGGTGACCGGTACAGCCCTCGCCGTGATTTTCGTGCCGGTGTTCTTCGTGGTCGTGCGCACCCTGTTCAAGGGCAGTGCGCGCCAGCGGGAAGCCGACAAGCGGCATGCGGAAGCCGCCGGCATCGTGGAGGAACCCAAGCATGACTAAGAAACTGATTCCCACAGCCCTGGCCGCAGCGATGCTGCTGGCGGGCTGCTCGCTGATCCCGACCTACGAGCGCCCCGCCGCGCCGGTGCCGACCACCTTCCCGGGTGACCCGTCGCAACCGGCCGGCCAGGCGGCCGCGGCCCTGCCGTGGCAGGACTTCTTCACCGACCCGCGCCTGGCGGGCCTGATCCAGACCGCCCTGGCGAACAACCGGGACCTGCGCGTGTCGGTGCTCAACATCGAGCAGGCGCGCGCGCAGTTCCAGATCGAGCGCTCGGCGCTGTTCCCGGCACTGGGCCTCACGGGCAGCGGCTCGCGCTCGAGCCCGAACAGCTTCCAGGCATTCGACAGCAGCGTGGGCAGCGTGTCGTCGCAGTACAGCGTCAATTTCGGCTTCACCGCCTGGGAGCTCGACTTCTTCGGCCGCATCCGCGCGCTGAAGGACCAGGCGCTGTCGCAGTACCTCGCCACCGAGGAAACACGCAAGGCCGCGCAGATCAGCCTGATCGCCTCGGTCGCCACCGGCTGGATCACGCTGATGGCCGACGACGAGCTGCTGGAGATCACGCGCCAGACGATGGTCACGCGCGAGGAGTCGGTGCGCCTTGCCAAGCTGCGCTTCGACAACGGCGTGTCGTCCGAAATCGACTTCCAGGCCGCCAACACGGCCGCGGAAAGTGCTCGCGCCACCTACGCGCAGCAGCAGCGCGCGCGCATGCAGGACGAGAACGCGCTCGCCCTGCTGCTCGGCGCGCCGGTGCCGGCGGACGCCCTCTCGGGCGGCGCCAAGGGCCTGGACGGCATCAAGCCGATGCCCGACGTGCCCGCGGGCCTGCCCTCGGACATGCTGGTCGAGCGGCCCGACATCCGCGCGGCCGAGCAGCAATTGATTGCCGCCAACGCCAACATCGGCGCGGCGCGCGCGAACTTCTTCCCACGCGTGTCGCTGACCAGCGGCATCGGCACCGCGAGCACCGAGTTCTCGGGCCTGTTCGACCGCGGCTCCAAGGCCTGGTCGTTCGCGCCCACGGTCACGCTGCCGATCTTCGATGCGGGCCGCAACTGGGCCACGCTGCAATCGTCCAAGGCCGGGCGCGAGATCGCGGTGGCGCAGTACGAGAAGTCGATCCAGACCGCGTTCCGCGAAGTGGCGGACGCGCTGGCCGGCCGCGCCACGCTGGGCGAAGAGGTGCGTGCGCAGCGCGCGCAAGCCACCGCGGAAGCGGTGCGCTTCAAGCTCTCCGATCTGCGCTATCGCAACGGCATCGCCAGTGCGCTCGACCTGCTCGACGCGCAGCGCTCGCTGTTCACGGCGCAGCAACTGGCGGTCAACGCGCGGCTCCTGCAACTGCAGAACCAGGTCACGCTGTACAGGACGCTGGGTGGCGGCTGGGCAACGCGCGACAAGGGCTGAGGCGCCCGGGCGCCCGATATCGGGAGGCCAATCGCCCGCTTGGGCGAGGGGCCTCTCTATAATCGTCGGTTGATCTAGAAAAAGCCCCCCGACGAGCCCCCGTTATTGAGGACGCCATGAGCGCAGACCCGCACTACCAGGCCACAGAAGAAGCCCATACAGGCCCCATCAAGAACCCGAAGCAACTGCTGCTCGCGGTATTTTTCTCCTTCATTGCACCGATCCTGATCATCGTGGGACTTGTCGCCTACGTGGTCTCGGGCACCAAGCCCGCCGGCACCGCGGAAGGCGACAACATGTCGCTCTACGGCGTGTCCAAGGAATCGCGCGACAAGGAAGTGGCCGACCGACTCAAGAAGGTCGGCGCCATCGAGATCCGCGACGCCAACCGTCCCCTCGCCGCTGGCGAAGCCGTGTTCAAGGCCCAGTGCGTGGCCTGCCACGGCGCACCGGGCATTCCCGGCGCACCGCATTACAGCGATGCCGCAGCCTGGGGCCCCCGCATCGGCCAAGGCTACGCAACCCTGCTGGAACATGCGCTCAAGGGCAAGGGCGCGATGCCTCCCCAGGGCGGTGGCGACTTCGAAGACCTCGAAATCGGCCGCGCGGTGGTCTACATGGCCAATGCCGGTGGCGCCAAGTTCCCGGTGCCCGAGCGCCCGGCGGCCGCGGCGCCCGCAGAAGGCGCTTCGGGTGCGGCGCCTGCCGCGTCGGCACCTGCTGCCGCAGCCTCGACGCCTGCCGCACCAGCCAAGTAATTCGCTTCGCTCCAAAGAAAAAGCCGGCCCAGCGCCGGCTTTTTTGTGGGCGATCAGTGCCTGAAGAACTATTGTTTTGATAGCGCAGCAGCGGCGTCCGCATGGCGTTCCGCTGGGCTCATGACATGGCCGAAGCGCTGCGGCAACTCGCTGGCCTGCACCGCCTCGGGCGTCCACAGCCCCTGTTCGATGGCTTCGGCCGCGATCCCCACGTCCTGCGTGTGCACCAGCCCGAGCCCGATCGACGCGACCAGATAGAGACGCCCGGCCTCGTCGAGCAGGCAGCCCGAGACATCGACCGCCTGGCCGGTATGGGCCGTGACGGCGAACCTGCCACCGCCCTCGTCCGCCACGCGCCAGACCAGCGGCGCAGCCTCCAGTTCGACATACACACGCTGCGGCCCGTTCTGGAAGAACCACTGCCCTTCGTCGTCGTGTTCGTAGTTGCGATGGATGAAATCGATCAGCTTGTCGTGCCGCAGCATCGAGCCCTTGGCCTGCACGAAGGGCCCCTGCGCCTGCGTGCGGTCGTCGCGCATGTACCAGTTGCCGCGCGCGTCGAGCCCCAGCCAACCGTAGCAGTGCGGCACGTTGGGCCATTTGGCGAGCGCTTGCTTGACGATGTCGTCCATGAATTCATTCTCCTGCCGGTTACGGCGTGGAAGCGTCAGCCAAAACGCCGCCGTGCACCTGCAGCCAGTTGCCCACGCGCTCCGGCATCCCGCGCACATGCCCCGGCGGCAGGCCCAGCGGAAAGCCGACGTGCCCACCATGCGCCGGCTGCCACAGCGTCACATGCCGCCCGACCTCGCCCGGCCCCGGCAGGCTGCGGGCCGGAATGAACGGATCGTTGAGCGCGTTCACCACCAGCGTCGGCACGCGGATCTGGTTCAGGTGCGGTTTGGACGAACCCCGCGCCCAGTAGTCGTCGGTGTTGCGAAAGCCGTGCAGCGGCGCGGTGAACACGTCGTCGAAGGTGTAGAGATCGCGCGCGGCCAGCAGCCGGTCGCGGTCGAACAGGCCCGGGAACTGCGCGAGCTTGGCCAATGCCTTGGGCTTCATGGTCGCGAGGAACATGCGCGTGTAGACCAGCTTGTTGAAGCCGCGGCCGATCGCCTCGCCGCCCGAAGCGAGGTCGAGCGGTGCGCACACCGAGGCGACCGCGCTGACCGATTCGCGTGCCGTCTCGCCCGCTTCGCAAGCCCAGCGCAGCAATGCGTTGCCGCCCAGCGAGACGCCTGCCGCCAGCACCGGACCGCCGCCGCGCAAACGGTGCTGGTCGTGCATGCGCTTCAAGATCCAGCCGATCTCTTCGTAGTCACCGGAGTGGTAGGCGCGCGGCGCGAGATTCAGCTCGCCGCTGCAGCCTCGGAAATGCGGCACGGCAAAGGCCATGCCCTGCTCGGCCGCGAACGCCGCGAAGGCCTCCGCATAGTGGCTGCGCGACGAGCCCTCGAGCCCGTGGAACAGCACCAGCAGCGGCCGCGGACCCGGCAGCGGCGCATCGATGAAATCGACGTCGATGAAGTCCCCGTCGGGCGCGTTCCAGCGCTCGCGGCGGTACGCGGGCGCCGTGCCGTCGAAGCGGCGCGCATAGAGCGCGGCCCAGATGGTCTGCAGGTTGCCGCCGGGCAGCCAGCGCGGCGCCACGTAGTCCATCGACGATCGAAGCGTGGAAGAAGAAAAGGAATCGGCGGAAGACATCAATGCAGGGTCTGGGGCGGATCGTTCGCGTCGTCGGGCTCCCGCGCGCTGCCCGGGCTCGCATGGTGGGCCACCATGCGCCAGCCCTGCGCGGTCTTGTGATAGACGTTGGTGGCCAGCACGAACGCATGGCGCGGGCCTTCGGCGGTGAGCACCTCGATGCGCTCGAGCACGTTGTGCACCGCGCTCGCGAGCGACTCGATCTTGCGCACCCGTGCCGGCATGGCGTGGATCGCGCCGTTGCCGAACATCTGCTCGAAAGCCGCGCGAATCGCCACGGCGCCCACCAGCCGCGGGCCGCCGGGGTGCACGCAGAACACCTCGTCCTCGTCGGCCCAGCAGGCCATCAGCGCATCGATGTCGCCGCGCTGCAGCGCTTCGTAGAAAGCCGCTTCGACGTCATCGGCGGTGCCGCCGATGGCCGCGGCGGTGCGGTGTGGGGTCTTGGGCATGGCGTGATTTTGCCGCGACGTTCGTGACGCCGACGCTGCACCGCTTTGGCGAGGCTTGCACCGCGCCGCCGCAATTTTTGCGGTTCGCCTGCTCCACTTTGGACCATATGGTCAAAACTCGAACGCCAAAAAATCCTAACTTGTTGATCTGAAAGGATTTATTCGACTGGCACGCGCCATGCATAGGACTCCTCAACCCGCAACAGGAGCCCTTCATGAACGTCGGCATCTTCATTCCCATCGGCAACAACGGCTGGCTGCTTTCCGAGAACGCACCGCAGTACAAGCCCAGTTTCGCGCTCAACAAGGAGATCACGCTCAAGGCCGAGCATTACGGTGTCGACTTCGCGCTGTCGATGATCAAGCTGCGCGGCTTCGGCGGCAAGACCGAGTTCTGGGACCACAACCTCGAGTCCTTCACGCTCATGGCTGGGCTCGCCGCGGTCACCACGACGATCAAGCTCTTCGCCACCGCCGCCTCGCTGGTGATGCCGCCGGCCATCGTCGCGCGCATGGCCTCGACCATCGACTCGATCTCCGGCGGCCGCTTCGGCCTGAACCTCGTCACCGGCTGGCAGCGCCCCGAGTATTCACAGATGGGCATGTGGCCCGGCGACCAGTTCTTCGGCTCGCGCTACCAGTACCTGTCCGAATACATCCAGGTGCTGCGCGACCTCTGGGGCAAGGGCCAGTCCGACTTCAAGGGCGAGCACTTCCAGATGGACGACTGCCGCCTGAGCCCGCAGCCGCAGGCCGACATGAAGGTGATCTGCGCCGGCCAGAGCGACGCGGGCATGGACTTCTCGGCGAAGTACGCCGACTACAACTTCTGCTTCGGCAAGGGCGTGAACACGCCCAAGGCCTTCGCGCCCGCGGCGGAAAAACTCATCGAGGCTGCGCGCAAGACCGGCCGCCACGTCACCACCTATGTGCTGATGATGGTGATCGCCGACGAAACCGACGAGGCCGCACGCGCCAAGTGGGAGCACTACAAGGCCGGCGCCGATCACGAGGCCATCGCCTGGCTCGGGCAGCAGGGCGCGGCCGACACCAAGTCGGGCGCCGACACCAACGTGCGCCAGATGGCCGACCCGACCTCGGCCGTGAACATCAACATGGGCACGCTCGTCGGCTCCTACGCAACCGTCGCGCGCCTGCTCGACGAAATGGCCGAGGTGCCCGGCACCGAAGGCGTGCTGCTGACCTTCGACGACTTCGTGCAAGGCGTCGAAGCCTTCGGCGAACGCATCCAGCCGTTGATGAAGAGCCGCGCGCATGTGCAAAGCCCCGTGCCTTCGCAGGTCGAGCCCGAGCGCCTTGCGGCCTGAAGAGGAGACGCGCATGACGACGCCCAAGAACACCACGCTCACCTCGACCACGCCCGTCGGCGCGCCGCGCCCGCCCGGTGCGCCCGCTCCGCTCGTGCTGCCCGCGCGCCCCGAGCCGCTCGCGCTGCACACCACCGACTCCGCGCTCATCGTCGTCGACATGCAGAACGCCTACGCCTCGCTCGGCGGCTATGTCGACTCGGCCGGTTTCGACATCTCGGGCGCGCAAGGCACCATCGCCAACATCGCGCGCACCATCGCCGCCGCGCGCGCGGCCGGCATGCTGGTCGTGTTCCTGCAGAACGGCTGGGACGCGGCGTATGTCGAAGCGGGCGGCCCTGGCTCGCCCAACTGGCACAAGTCGAACGCGCTCAAGACCATGCGCGCCAGGCCCGAGCTGCAAGGCAAGTTCCTCGCCAAAGGCGGATGGGACTACGAACTCATCGACCAGATGAAGCCGCAGCCCGATGACATCGTGGTGCCCAAGACGCGCTACAGCGGCTTCTTCAACAGCACGCTCGACAGCACCCTGCGCGCACGCGGCATCCGCCACCTGGTGTTTACCGGCATCGCCACCAACGTGTGCGTCGAATCGACGCTGCGCGATGCCTTCCACCTCGAATATTTCGCCGTGATGCTCGAAGACGCGACGCACGAACTGGGCGGCGCGGCCATCCAGAAGGCCTCGGTCTACAACGTGGAGACCTTCTTCGGCTGGGTCTCCACGGTCGATCAGTTCTGCAGCACCTTCGCGCCGCAAGCCGTCCTTCAACCTGCAACGACCGAAGCGGCTGAAACAGCCGCCGCCTGATTCATTTTTTCAAGGAGTTTTCCGAATGCCCAAGCAAGCCATCATCCCTCCCGGCACCGGCGTGCCGCTCGCCCCGTATGTCCCGGGCACGCTCGCCGACGGCATCCTCTACGTGTCGGGCACACTGCCCTTCGACAAGGACAACAACGTGGTCCATGTCGGCGACGCCGCCGCGCAGGCCCGGCATGTGCTCACCATCATCCAGGGCGTGGTCGAGGCCGCCGGCGGCACCATGGACGACGTGACCTTCAACCAGATCATGCTCAAGGACTGGGCCGACTACGCGAAGATCAACGCGGTGTACGCCGAGTTCTTCCCTGGCACCAAGCCCGCGCGCTACTGCATCCAGTGCGGCCTGGTGAAACCCGACGCACTGGTCGAGATCGCCTCGACCGCGCACATCGGCAAGAAGGCCTGAGCCTCATGAGCGCCGCGCCGGGCCGCCCCAAGCAAGCTCGCTCCCGCCTGGCGGGAAGGCGCGTAGCGCCAAGGGTGCACCAATGACCTCGCTGCACTACGAGGTGCACGGGCCGTCGGACGCGGCCTCCACCGTGCTGCTGTCGTCGGGCCTCGGCGGCTCGGCCGGCTTCTGGCAGCCGCAACTCGGCGCGCTGGTCGAGGCCGGCCACCGCGTCATCGCCTACGACCAGCGCGGCACGGGCCGCAGTCCAGACACGCTGCAGGAGGGCGAGTACGCGATCGCCGACATGGCGCTCGACGTGATCGAAATCCTCGATGCCACCGGCACCGCGCAGTGCCACTTCGCGGGCCACGCGCTCGGTGGACTGGTCGGCCTGCAGCTCGCGCTCGATGCGCCCGATTGCGTGGCGAGCCTGGTGCTCGTCAACGCATGGTCGAAGCCGAACCCGCATTCGGCGCGCTGCTTCGATGCGCGGCTCGCGCTGCTCGGCGCGCTCGGTGCGCGCGCGTATGTCGAAGCCCAACCGATCTTTCTGTACCCCGCCGCGTGGTGCGCCGAGCATGCGCAGCGCGTGGCCGACGAAGTCGATCACGCCTTCGCGCACTTCCCCGGCGAATCCAACATGCGCGCGCGCATCGCCGCACTGCGTGCCTTCGACATCGATGCACACCTTGCCGATATCACGGTGCCCACGCTGGTGACGGCTGCAAGGGACGACGTGCTCGTGCCCTGGACCTGTTCGCAGCGCCTGGCCGACGGCCTTCGCGACGTCACGCTCGACTTCGTGCCGCATGGCGGCCATGCACACAGCGTGACCGAAGCCGACGCCTTCAACCGCAGCCTGCTCGATTTTCTTGCCCGTGTCGGCGCACCCGCCGCCCTCCCTCCCATCCCCGCATGACCTCCATTCAGATCCTCGAAGACGCCGCGCTGGCGCTTCTCTTCACCAGCGCGCGCAGCCACAACGGCTGGACCGGCGAGCCCGTGTCCGATGCCCAGCTGCAGCGCATCTACACGCTCGCCAGCCTGGGGCCGACCTCGGCCAACTGCTCGCCCGCGCGCTTCGTTTTCGTGCGAACGCCCGAAGGCAAGCAGCGCCTTGCGCCCGCGCTGTCCAAGGGAAACCTCGACAAGACGATGAGCGCGCCGGTCACGGTCATCGCCGCATGGGACCGCAGGTTCTACGACAAGCTGCCCACGCTGTTCCCGCACACCGATGCGCGCAGCTGGTTCACCGGCAGCCCCGAGGCCGCGCACGAAACCGCCTTCCGCAATGCCAGCCTGCAGGCCGGCTACCTGCTGCTCGCCGCGCGCGCCGTGGGTCTCGATGCCGGCCCGATGTCGGGCTTCGACAAGGCGAAGGTCGATGCCGCCTTCTTCGAAGGCACCGACTGGACCACCAACTTCCTCATCAACCTCGGCCACGGCGATGCGTCGAAGGTGTTCGGGCGCCTGCCGCGCCTGTCCTTCGACGAGGCCTGCCTGCTGGCCTGAGGCCCGCGGCTAAACACACGCTTCCCAGGAGTCACGACATGCTGAACGCGATGGCCTCCCACCCCGCATCGAACCCGAACGGCCTGCCGCCCGGCGCGCCTTCCTCCTTGCCGAAGGCCGACTACCGCAATGCGATGGCGCGGCTGGGCGCGGCCGTCAACATCATCACCACCGATGGCCCCGCCGGGCGCGCCGGCTTCACGGCTTCGGCCGTGTGCAGCGTGACCGACGAGCCGCCGACCTTGCTGGTGTGCCTGAACCGCTCGGCCTCGGTGTACCCGGCGTTCAAGGCGAACGGTGTGCTGTGCGTGAACGTGCTGGCTGCGGGGCACCAGGCGCTCTCCGCGTTGTTCGGCGGCAAGACGCCGATGGACGAGCGCTTCGCCGCCGGCCGCTGGAGCCGCAAGACCACCGGCTCGCCAATGCTCGACGACGCGGCCGTGTCCTTCGATTGCCGCGTGGTGCACGCCACCAGCGCGGGCACGCACGACGTGCTCTTTTGCGAGGCGGTGGCCATCGCCATCGGCGGCGCGGCGGAGGGGCTGATCTACTTCGATCGCCGCTATCACGAGATCGCGGCACCGCCGCATTGATCCTTCGGCCCCAGATTCAGCGTGGCGTGATGCCCTGCAGCACGATGCGCTGGATGTTCTGCACCGTCTGTTCGAAGAACGCCGCATCGTCCAGCGTGTGCCCCGAGAGCGCCTGCACCTGCACGCCGAAATCCGCATAGTGCTGCGTGACCGCCCACAGCGCAAAGATGAGGTGGTGCGGATCGACCGGCGCGAGCTTGCCGGCCTCGACCCAGGCCTTGATGACTTCCGATTTTTTCTCCACCAGCGTGCGCAGTTCGCGGTCGAGCTCGTCGCGCAGCAGCGGTGCGCCCTGGATCATTTCAAGACAGAACAGGCGTGATGCATCCGGGCGGTCGCGCGAGACGACGAGCTTGCGCCGGATGTAGTCGCCGATGGCTTCGCTCGGGTCCTGCTCGGCGCTGAAGCCGCGCAACGGTTCGAGCCACAGCGCGAGCAAGTCGCGCAGCACGTTGACGTACAGCTCTTCCTTGTTGGCGAAGTAATAGAGCAGGTTGCTCTTGGACACATCGGCGCGCGCGGCCACCTGGTCGATCGACGTGCCATGCAAGCCGAAGCGCGAGAACAGCCCCAGCGCGGCACCGAGGATCGCGCTGCGCTTGTCCTCGATCTGGCGCAGCCGCCGGCTCACGGCGGAGGCACTGCGCACCGCGGGTTTCGCTCGCTTGCGCGCCGGCTCGTTGGTGGTGTTGCTGCTGGCTGCGGCCAGCGCCTTGGTCTTCGGCATCTTCCCTCGCTTCTTCTGGATTCCGTAATCGTTCGGCTGCGAACAACACGCTTGCACGAGCCGTACCCGCAAGCGCTTGCCGTCGCGGCGCACCACTGTAAGGCCACCGTGCATCGCCTTGCGCCAACGCGGCCTGCAGGCCTCGCGCCGCGCACCATGCTGACGCGACTAAAGCGATTTGTCCATTTGGTCCAACTGGCACAGACGTTGCATGGAGCATGGGTACGCACGCCACGCATGAGGAGCACCCATGACCCTTCTGTCCGTCCCAATCATCGATCTCTCGCCCTATTTCGCCGGCAGCCCCGAAGGCAAGGCGGAGGTCGCAAGAAAAGTCGACGAAGCCTGCCGCAGCATCGGTTTCCTGGTCATCACCAACCACGGCATTCCCGCCGATCTGGTCTCGCGCGTGGCGACCTTGTCGCGCCGGTTCTTCGACATGCCGCTCGGCGAGAAACGCAAGGTCGATCGTCCGCGCGAAGACGCGGTGCGCGGCTACAGCGCGGTCGGCGAAGAGGGCCTGTCGTACAGCCTCGAAGAAGCGGCGCCCGGCGACCTGAAGGAATCGTTTTCCATCGGCCCGTCGAACGTGCCCGACGACGACTACCACCGCGGCCCCGCCGCCGGCCCGCACTTCGAGCCCAACAGCTGGCCGCCCATCGACGGCTTTCGCGAAGCGTACGAGGGCTACTTCGAGGCCATGAGCGATCTCTCGCGCTCGCTGATGCGCATCTTCGCGCTCGGCCTCGCGTTGCCCGAGACCTTCTTCGACGACAAGATCGACGAGCACATCAGCATGTTCCGCGTGCTCAGCTATCCGCCGCAGCGCGAACAACCGCTGCCCGGCCAACTGCGCGCGGGCGCGCACAGCGACTACGGCAGCCTCACCATCGTGCTGCCCGACGACAAGGGCCTGCAGGTGTTCAACAAGGCCGGCCAGTGGGTCGACGTGCCGCAGGTCGAGGGCGGCCTGGTGGTCAACATCGCCGACCTGATGATGCAGTGGACCAACGACCAGTGGGTGTCGACCCTGCACCGCGTGGTCAACCCGCCCTTCGAGGTGGCGAGCACCAACCGCCGGCAGTCGCTGGTGTTCTTTCACCAGCCCAACTACGACGCGATGGTCGAGTGCCTGCCCAGTTGCCTCGCACCGGGAGAGCAGGCCAAGTACCCGCCCATTTCGTCCGGCGACCATCTCACCTCGAAGTTCGTGAAGCAGACGACCTTCGGCGGCACCAAGGCGACGGCTTGAGCCGAACCCCGACATGGCCCACCTCTCCTACGTCAACGTCTTCGCAAAAGACGTGGTCGCGCTCAGCGGCTTCTACCAGCGCGTGTTCGGCTTTCCCGAGATCGAGGCGATCCGCTCGCCGATCTTTCGTGGGCTGGACACCGGCAAATCGAGCCTCGGCTTCAACGCCCTGGATGCCTACGAGCTGCTGCACCTGGCCGAGTTCTCCGACACGCGCGGCGTGAAGTTCCTGCTGAACATCGACGTCGACAGCCAGGCCGACGTCGACCGCATGGTGCCTGTCGCGCTCGAGGCTGGCGCCACATTGATCAAGCCGCCCTACGTCACTTACTACAACTGGTACCAGTCGGTGCTGCTCGACCCCGAGGGCAATGTGTTCCGCATCAACTTCATGATGTGACGCGCGCGGCCTCTCTTCTCTTTTCCTTCTGTCACTCCCCATGCTTCCCACGAAAGGTTGCTCCATGCTGCGCACACCCACCACCGGCCTCCTCGGCCTTGCACTGACGCTCGCAGCCGGCGGCGCGTTCTTCGTCACGCTGCCCGCCACGGCGGCCGAAGGCTTCACGCTGAAGGACAAGCCGAAGATCGCGATGCTGTACTTCGGCCCCAAGAACGACGGCGGCTGGACGCAGGCCTTCGACGAAGCGCGCATCAAGATCGAGAAGGAGCTCGGCCAGAAGATCCAGTTCGTGGAGAACGTGCCCGAGGACGCCTCGGCCATCAAGCCGGCGGCCGAGAAGTTCATCCAGCGCGGCGCCAACATCGTGATCGGCACCGCCTTCGGCTACTCCGACAGCTTCAAGGACCTGGCGGCCAAGTACCCCGATGTGGCCTTCTTGAACGGCTCGGGCACCACCAATGGCAGCAACCTCGAATCGTTCTACGGCCGCACCTACGAGAGCCAGTACCTGTGCGGCATGGCCGCCGGCGCGGCGTCCAAGACCGGCAAGCTCGGCTTTGTCGCGGCCAACCCCTTCGGCGTGGTGAACTGGACCATCAACGCCTTCGCGCTCGGGGCGCAGAAGATGAACCCCAACGCCACGGTCAACGTGATCTACACCGGCGCCTGGAACGACCCCATCAAGGAGCGCGCCGCAGCCGCTGCCCTCATCGACCAGGGTGCCGACGTCATCGGCCAGCACGTGGACAGCCCCACGCCACAGATCGTCGCGCAGGAGCGCGGGGTGTACGGCACCGGCCACCACCGCGACCTGCGCCAGTTCGCGCCCAAGGCGACGCTGTGCTCGTCGGTGTGGGTGTGGGACCGGTTCCTCGTGCCTGAACTCAAGAAGGTGATGGCCGGCGGCTGGAAGCCAGCGCAATACGGCGCCTTCATCGCCATGAAGGACGGCGGCACCGACATCGCGGGCTTCGGCCCCGCGGTGCCCAAGGACAAGGCCGCGCTGATCACTGCAGAGCGCGAAGCGATCATGAAGGGCAAGCAGGTCTACGCGGGCCCGCTCGCGGACCGCGACGGCAAGGAGCGCGTGGCCAAGGGCGCGGTGCTCTCGGATGCCGATCTCTGGAAGATGGACTGGTTCGTCAAGGGCGTGGTCACGCAGAAGTAGGCCGGAGCCCCGAAGAAGCCATGCCCAACGCGCTCGAACTCACCGGCATCCGCAAGTCCTTCGACGGCTTCGCGGCCTTGACCGACGCTCACTTCGCCGCGCGCTGGGGCGAGGTGCATGCGCTGCTCGGCGAGAACGGCGCGGGCAAGTCGTCGCTGATGAACATCGCGGCCGGGCTCTACGCGCCCGAGGCCGGGCAACTGCTGGTGGACGACAACGTGGTGCGCTTTGCCGGCCCGCGCGATGCGGCGCGGCACCGCATCGGCATGGTCCACCAGCACTTCAAGCTGGTGCGGCCGTTCACGGTGGCGCAGAACATCCTTCTTACCGCACCGCCGCCGGCCGAGTTCCAGCGCCACGGCGAGCGGCTGCGCGAGATCGAGCGCGACATCCGCAACAAGGCCGCGGAGCTGGGCTTCGAGATCGATCCGTCCAAGCGCATCGACGCCCTCTCCATCGCCGAGCAGCAGCGCGTGGAGATCCTCAAGGTGCTGCTCGCAGGGGCACGCATCCTGATCCTCGATGAACCGACCGCGGTGCTGACCGACCAGGAGGCTGCGCGCTTGCTCAAGACCGTGCAGGGGCTCGCGCGCAGCGGCTCTGCCGTGGTGCTGGTCACGCACAAGATGGCCGACGTGAAGACCTACGCCGATCGCGTGACGGTGATGCGCGGCGGACGCACGGTGGCGACCCTGGCGCCGGGCAGCACACCAGTGGACGAACTGGTGAAGCTGACCGTTGGCGAATCCGTCGCAACGCAAGGCTTCCAGGCTGCGACATCGCCGCGCGGCCCGGTGCGTCTGTTCGTGCGCGGCTTGCGTTCACCGGCATCGCCGCAAGGGCGTCGCGTGCTCGAAGGTGTCGACCTCGAACTGCATGCCGGCGAAATCTACGGCCTCGCCGGCGTCGGCGGCAACGGCCAGGGCGAACTGGCCGGCGCCATCATGGGTTTGCCGGGCGAAGCCCTCGAAGGCGAGATGCAGCTCGAAGGCCATGGCGATCTGAAGACCATGTCCGCGCCCGCACGCCGCAACGTCGGCATCGCCGCAATCCCGGCCGACCGCTACGGCCTGGCGCTGGCAGGCAACCTGTCGGTCGCCGAGAACTACGCCATCGGCCGCGTCCACAGCGGGCGCTACGGCCCCGTCTGGCACCTGCGCCGCAACCGCATCCAGAGCGACACGCAAGAAGCCGTGCGCGCCTTCGACGTGCAGGGCGTGCGCTCGGTGGCGCAGAAGGCCGCGCTGCTCTCGGGCGGCAATGCGCAGAAGCTGGTGCTCGCGCGCGAGTTCGGCAAGTCGCCCACGCTGGTGCTGGCGCACAGCCCCAGCCGCGGCCTCGACGTGCGCGCCAGTGCCGAGGTGCATGCGCGCCTGCGCGCCGCGCGCGACAGCGGCGCCGCGGTGCTCCTCATCAGCGAAGACCTGGACGAAGTGCTGCAACTGGCCGACCGCGTGGGCGTGATGACGCGCGGGCGCATTGCCGGCGAGTTCACCCAGCCGGCCGATCGGCAGGCCATCGGGCAGGCGATGGTGGACCATGGCTGAGGCATCGCTGGCCGCCATGGCGCATCCCGCTCAAACCGACATGAAGACGAAGACGACAGCGCCGCCGCGCATGCACCAGCCCCTTGCCAGCCGCCGCTACACGCTGGAGATCCGCCAGCACATGGCCTGGCGCTGGCAGGCGCTGATCCTGGCCGCAGCGCTGGGCGTGGGCTTCGCGATCTCCGCCGCCATCCTGGTGGCCGCGGGCGTGCCGGCCGACGAACTTGCCAACGAGTTCGTGGTGCAGACCTTCCTGGACGGCCAGAACCTGCGCGCTGTGCTGTTCCAGGCCGCGCCGATGATCCTCGTTGGCCTGGCAGGCGCCATCGCGTTCCGCGCACGCTTCTGGAACCTGGGCCTGGAAGGCCAGATGGTCTGGGGCGCCATCGGCGCTACCGCCGTCTCGATGTGGCAGATCGGCCCCGAGAACCTGCGCCTGCCGCTGATGTTCGCGGCCGCCGTGGGCTGCGGCCTGCTCTGGGTGCTGGGGCCGGCGTGGCTCAAGCTGAAGCTGGGCGTGAACGAGATCATCTCGACGCTGATGCTCAACTACATGGCGGCCAACTTCCTGCTGCACCTGGTCTACGGCGCCTGGAAGGACCCGAAGGACAACTTCCCCTACTCGCCGCAGTTCCGTGCCTTCGAACGGCTGCCCGAGCTGGGCGCGGGCGTGGGCAGCGCGATCCTCTTGGCGGGCATCGTGGCGCTGCTGGCATGGTGGCTGGTGGGTGTGAGCCGGGTGGGGCTGTACCTGCGCTTTGTGGATGCGAACCCGCGCGTGGCGCATGCCAACGGAGTGCCGGTGCGTCGCACCATCTATGGCGCGGTGTTGCTGTCGGGGGCGATGGCGGGGCTGGCGGGCTTTGCGGTGGCGGCGGGCCAGGAGGGGCGGCTCACGCAGGCCTTCTACCAGGGCTACGGCTTCTCGGGCATCCTGATTGCGTTCCTCGCGCGCAACAACCCGCTGGCGGCCACTGTGGTGGCGCTGCTGGTGGCGGCGCTGTTCGTCACCGGCCGCAGCCTGCAGGTGTTCTACCAGGTGCCGTTCTCGATGGTGCAGCTGATCCAGGCCATCGTCGTGGTGTGCGTGGCATCGAGCGACTTCTTCATTCGTCATCGGCTGCGTCGCGTGGGTGCTGACATCGGCACCAACACCGCGGAGACAGCAGCATGAGCGGCAGCGTCATCCTCAACTGGCTTGCGAACACGCCCGACTTCGCGGTGCCCTATGCGCTCGCCGCGCTGGGCTTGATCATCTGCGAGCGCGCGGGTGTGCTCTCGCTGGGTGCCGAGGGGCTGATGCTGGTAGGCGCGCTGGTGGGTATCGGTGCGCAGATCGCGCTCGGCCAACCCGTCGTGTCGCTCGTGCTGGCGATGCTGGCGGCCAGCCTTGTCTCGGTGCTGTTCGCGGTGATGGTGATCTGGCTGCGCGTGAACCAGGTGATCGCCGGCCTCGCGTTGGTGTTCTTCTGCCAGGGCCTCACGGCGCTGGTCGGCTCGATGGCCGACTGGACCAACCATGCCACCGAGGGTATCGGCACGATGGCGCTGTGGCCGTTGTCGCTGCTGCCGGGGGTGGGCCGGTTGTTCGAGCAGAACGCGATGGTGTGGCTCACGTTGCCGATCTTCGGTGCGGTGGCCTGGTTCTTCGCGCGCACCTCGACGGGCCTGCGGCTGCGCGCGGTGGGCGAGAACCCGCAGGCGGCCGATGCGGCCGGCATCCGCATCACGGCGTGGCGCTTCGCTGCGGTGCTCGCGGGTTCGGCGCTGGTCGGCCTCGCGGGCGCCTACATCTCGGTGGTGAGCACCAAGCTGTGGATCGCCGGCATGACCGGCGGGCGCGGCTGGATCGCGGTAGGGCTGGTGATCTTTGCGCGCTGGTCGCCTTGGAAGGCGCTCATCGGCGCGCTGCTGTTCGGCTGCATCGAGGCGCTGATCCCGCAACTGGCCGCGGCCGGCGTGCAGCTGCCGCAGTACTTCGTGATGATGACGCCGTATGCGGTCACGCTCGGTGTGATGGTCTGGGTCGCGCTCGGAAAGCGCAGCGGCGACGACGAACCTGGTGCGCTGGGCCAACCGTACGTGAGGGAAGAACGCCGATGAAGGGCTGGGTCTACAACGAGGAGCGCGAGCTCGACGCGGCGCAGTTCGCCGACTACCTGAACCCCGCGACCACCGCGGTCGTCTCTATCGACATGCACCGCGGGCACCTGGACGACAGTCCCGACTGCCCGTGCCCCGCGCCGCGGGCCCGCGACGTGGTCGCGCCCATCGACAGCTTTCACGACGAGGTGCGCACGCTCGGCGTGCGCATCGTGCACATCAAGTCGGTGCTGCGGCCCGATGGCGTGGACGACATCCACGGCATTCCGTCCGCCTGGCGCCGCACCTTTCCGCTGCATGTGGGCGCGATTCCCAACGCCGACGCGCACGCCATCGAAGGCTCCCGCTGGACCGAATGGGTCACCCGCGTCGAGCCCGGCGACATGCGCGTGGACACGAAGCGCCGGCTCTCGGCCTTCTATCCGACGGACCTCGACTTCCTGCTGCGCAACCAGCGCATCGAGACCGTGGTGCTCAACGGCGGCTTCACCGATTGCTGCGTGCTGAACACCGCCTTCGACGCCAACAACCACAACTACCGCGTGATCGTGCTGCGCGACCTGGTGCGCGGCACCGATCCGCATCTGGAGGGCGCCGCGCTCGCCATGGTGTCGCTGCACCTGGGGCTGGTGGTCGATTCGTCCGAGCTGCTGCGCCAGTGGCGCGGGTGATGCACTAACGCAGCCAGCGCTCGGCCACGGTCCGCATCTGGCCTTGCGAGGCCTCCCACACCATCTCCGGTGCGGCCACGTGCACGCCCGGTGGCGCAATGCGCAGCGCGATGTCGACGAGCTCCGCTACCTTGGACGCGCGCACAGGCTGCTCACTGCTGGGCACCATGAAGCGCACGATCGACAGCATCCAGGCGGCGAGCCGCTCGGCGGGATTGGCGAACTTCGCGTTCAGCGGCTTGCGCGCCGAGCGCACGAGGATCACTCGATCGAAGCCGTTGGCGACCACCGCCTGCTCGTCCAGGCTCGCGAGGCCGCGCTTGAGCGCCTCGGGCAGCTTGCCCTGGTCGTGCGGCTGCACGATGGCCAGGGTCTGCACGCCGCAAGCGCGCAGCCACTGCGCGAGCGCGGGCAGGTCGGCAGGCTGCGGCACCCATAGCGCGCGCTCTCGGTCGTGGTACAGCCGCGGCGGGTCGAAGGCGATGACTGCGGTGTCGGCCGAGGTCAGCAGCCATTGCGCAATCGGAAGGTCAGGGCAGAGGCAGGTTTCGACGCCACGCAGCCCGTCGCGGATCGGCTCGCGCGCCAGCACGCGGGCATGGGCATACCGATGGCTGCCCGCCAGCCTGCGCAACAGCTCCTGCCCCAGAGCACCCGTCGCACCTGCGATCAGCAACGTCCCCGTGTTCGCCGAATTGGCGGGAGATACCGCGCGGTTCGCAGCCTGCAGTGCCTGTAGGGGGTCGAGGGACATAGAGCCACCTATGCTACCTTCCGGCTCTTCTCGCGGAGGTAATGCAAATGATGATGAAGCGCTGGTTCCTGATCCTCGCCGCGGCCGTTTCCCTGAGCGGATGCGGCTACAACGATTTCCAATCCCTCGACGAGGCCAGCAAGTCGGCCTGGAGCGAGGTGCTCAACCAGTACCAGCGGCGCGCCGACCTCGTGCCGAACATCGTGGCCACCGTGAAGGGCGAGGCCAGCTTCGAGCAGGACACGCTCACCAAGGTGATCGAGGCGCGCGCCAAGGCCACCTCGATCCAGGTGACGCCCGAGACGCTCAACAACCCCGAGGCCTTCAACAAGTTCCAGCAGGCGCAGGGCGAGCTCTCCTCGGCGCTGTCGCGGCTGATGGTGGTGTCGGAGCGCTATCCCGAGCTCAAGGCCAACCAGGCTTTCCGCGACCTGCGCGTGACCCTCGAAGGCACCGAGAACCGCATCACCGTGGCGCGCAACCGCTACATCGAGAGCGTGCAGGAGTACAACGTGCTCGCGCGCAGCTTCCCCACCAACATCACCGCCAAGATCTTCAGCTACGCGCCGAAGCCCAACTTCTCGGTGCAGAACGAGGCGCAGATCTCGACGCCTCCGACAGTCGACTTCAGCGCACCGAAAAAATAGGCTCTCCCCCAGTCTTCGTGCACTTCGTGTCACTTCGCCAACCCCCTCGCCGGGGGCAACACCAGCGGCCCGGCAAAGCCGGTTCCGCGGTGTTCCTGGAATGGTTCGCGCGCCTGAGGAGGCCGCTGTGGGTGGTCATCATGCTGACGACGCTGGGCATGGCTGGCGCCTTCGCGCAAGGCCCGCTACCCGTCCCCGCGCTCACCGCGCGCGTCATCGACCAGACCGGCACGCTCGACGCCGCGCAGCGCTCGGGCCTCGAAACCAAGCTCGCGGCGTTCGAGCAGCGCAAGGGCTCGCAGATCGTCGTGCTGATGGTGCCGACCACCCAGCCCGAGGACATCGCCAGCTACGCGCAGCGCGTCGGCGACGCCTGGAAGATCGGCCGCAAGGACGAGGGCGATGGCCTCCTCGTGATCGTCGCCAAGGACGATCGCAAGATGCGCATCGCCACCGCCAAGGCGCTCGAAGGCGCGGTGCCCGACCTCGCGGCCGTGCGGATCATCGACGAGGAGATGAAGCCGCGCTTTCGCAACAACGACTTCGCGGGTGGGCTGAATGCGGCGGTGGACCGGCTCATCGGACTGGTCGATGGCGAGCCGCTGCCGGAGCCTTCGCGCAACAGCAGCGGCGGCAGCAATTCAAGCGGCGACTTCGACTGGGAGAACCTCGCGATCTTCCTGTTCGTCGGCGTCTTCGTCGGCGCGCCGATCGTGCGCGCCATCCTCGGCAAGACGCTGGGCTCGGTCGTCATGGGCGGCGGCATCGGCGTGGTGGCGTTCTTTCTCACGACCAGCATGGTCATCGCGGTGATTGCCGGGCTGATTGCGCTCATGGTCTCGCTGTTCGCGGGCCTCGCCGGGTTCGGTGGTGGTCGCGGTGGCGGCGGCGGTGGTGGCTGGAGCAGCGGCGGTGGCGGCGGATGGGGTGGTGGCAGCGGAGGCGGGGGCGGCGGCTTCAGTTCCGGCGGCGGTGGCAATTTCGGCGGCGGCGGCGCTTCGGGAGACTGGTGAACATGGCAACGGCAACTGCAGAACCGACGCTCTTCTCGAAGCTGGGCCGCATCTGGCGCCACCGATGGGCCGACGAAGCCGCGGTGCGCCGCGTGCTGCCTGCCGACGTGATGCAGCGCCTGGCGGCCCGCGTGGCCGCGAGCGAGCGACGCCACAGCGGCGAGGTCCGCATCTGCGTCGAGGCGGGCCTGCCGATGTCGTACCTCTGGCGCCATGCGCCATCCCGGGAACGCGCCGTTACGCTGTTCGGCAAGCTGCGCGTGTGGGACACCGAGCACAACAACGGCGTGCTCATCTATCTGCTGCTGGCCGAACACGCGATCGAGATCGTGGCCGACCGCGGCATCGATTCGCGCGTGGACGATGCCGAATGGGCCGCGATGGCGCAGCGCATGGGCGCGGCGTTCCGCGAAGGCCGCTTCGAGGATGGGCTCACGCAGGCGCTGGAAGAAATGTCGGCGTTGCTGGTCGCACACTTTCCGTTGGCCGAGGGCGAAGCCGATACGAACGAATTGCCGGACGAGCCGGTCGTGCTCTGAATTTTTCTTTCTCCCTCCCCTTCCGGGGGAGGGCCGGGGTGGGGGCAAGCGGCGTATCCATTGGGCGCTCTGCCTGCCCCCATCCCAACCTTCCCCCAGAGGGGGAAGGAGAAAAACCATCAGTCCGTTGACGGCAGCGCCCACACGGTCTCACCGCCCACTGCGTAGAAGCGCCGTTCCGGCGCCGTCTCCATCAACCACCCGCCCGTGAACTCGCCGAAAGCCGGCAGCACGGCCTGCCGCGCATCGCTCACGAAACAGGGCAGCCGCACGCTGTCGCGCCCCGGTCCGTAGAGCCTGCACGCCGGATGCAGGTGTCCCGCGAGCACGAAGTGTGTGGCGTGCGATTGCGGATGGTGGCAGCAGGCGAACGGGCCGAGCAGGAACGGCTCGTCGACCACCTCTATGCCCAGCGCCGCCGGCGGATCGCCCGCGCGGCTGTCGTGATTGCCGCGCACCAGCGTCATGGCAAGGCTGGCATGCGTGGTGCGCCAGGCCTCGAGCGCGGCCAGCACCTGCGGCGTGCGGGCCTGGGCCGCATGCAGGAAGTCGCCGAGAAAAACGATGTGCCGGGGCGCCTGCACAGCAATCAAGTCATCGAGCCGCGCGAGGTTCTCCTGCGTGGTGCCGCCCGGCACCGGCTGCCCCAGCGCGCGGTAGGTCGCGGCCTTGCCGATGTGCAGATCGGCGATGAACAGCACGCGCTCGCCGGGCCACCATAGCGCGCGCCCGGGCAGCAGGTGCAGCAGCTCGCCGGCCCATTGGACAGCGAGCGTGGAGGCGGTAAGGTGCGAAGACGTCACGGCCAAAGAGTGTCGCAAAAGACGCGCAAACCGGCCGCCACCTTGCAATTCAACCGGACGAGCCCCAGTTCTTCCGTATGACCGAATCGCCCCCGAAGCTCATCGTCTGCCCGCATTGCCACACGACCAACCGCGTGCGCGCGGAGCAGTTGGGCAGCGCACCCGATTGCGGCAGCTGCCACAAGGCGCTGTTCGCCGGCCACTCGACCGCGCTGCCCGACGAAAAGACCTTCGACCGCCACATCGCGCGCAACGAGATCCCGGTGCTGGTCGATTTCTGGGCGCCGTGGTGCGGCCCCTGCCGCCAGATGGCGCCAGGCTACGAGCAGGCCGCGGCCCAGCTCGAACCCTATGTGCGCCTGGCCAAGGTCGACACCGAGGCCGTGCCCGCGCTCGGCGCTCGCTTCAACATCCGCAGCATCCCGACGCTGGCGTTGTTCCGCGGCGGCCGCGAGGTGGCACGCCAGGCCGGCGCGATGGGCGCGGCGGACATCGTGCGGTGGGTGAAAGCGCACGGCGGCTGACAGGCTCACAGCGGCGGCAAGGGCCGTGACGGCCGCCTGCGTTCGCGCCGTGGCGCCGGCGGCTTGCCCGGCCCCTCCTGGCCGAACGCCAGCGTGCTCTTCACACGCTCCACGCCGCCGGCCGTGACCACGCCGCCCGCGGCTTTTTCCAGCTGCTCGACCATGCGCGCGATGCGGTCGGTCACGTTCTCGTTCGACAGCTTCTCGCGGAACAGCTCGACCATCAGCGGAAAAGAAAACGGCGTCGGCCTCTCGAGCGGCTTCAGCACGAGTTCTTGCGTGGCCATGCGTTCCAGGCTCGTGCGCAGGCGCCCGATCTCCAGCTCCTGCGACAGCAGTTCCTTCTCGGCCTGCTGCAGCAGCTTGTTCGACGGGTCGTATTTGCGAAACACCTCCCAGAACAACGAAGACGACGCCTGCAACTGCCGGCTGCTGCGCTTCTCGCCCGGATAGCCCTGGAAGATCAGTCCCGAGACGCGCGCGATCTCGCGAAAGCGCCGCTGCGCCAGTTCGCCCGCGTTGAGCGAGGCCAGCACCTCAAGCAGCAGCGCCGTGTGCGCGTCGGTGTCGCCGTCGCCTTCCGGCAGGCGCAGCACCTGCGGCAGCAGCGCGGGCCAGTCGACCTCGGTCGCGCTCAGCAGCTCGAAGCCGTAGTCGTTGACCGCGATGGAGAAGGTGCGCGCCTCGTGCTGCGCGACGCGCCAGGCCAGCAGGCTCGCAAGCCCCAGGTGCACATGCCGGCCCGCGAACGGATAGAGGAAGAGATGCGAGCCCTCCCGCGTCTTGAGCGTCTCGGCGAGCAGCGTCTGCGGTGTCGGAAGCGCCGACCACTGCTGCTGGATTTCGAGCAGCGGCCGCACGCACTGCAGCTCGGGCGAGTCGTAGTGCGCCTCGCCTGCCCGCGCGAGCTGCTGCACCACCGCATCGGCCAGCGTGTTCGACAACGGCATGCGCCCGCCGTTCCAGCGCGGCACCGCGGCGCGCTTGCCGGTGGCGCGCCGCACCCAGGCCGTCATGTCGTGGATGCGCACGAGTTCGAGCAAGCGTCCACCGAAGAGGAAGCAGTCGCCCGGCTTCATGCGCGCAACGAACCCCTCTTCGACGCTGCCGATCTTCGCGCCGCCCAGGTACTGCACCGCCATGCTCGCATCGCTCACGATGGTGCCGATGTTCATGCGATGGCGCCGCGCGAGCCGCGCATCGGGCACGCGCCACACGCCTTCCGCATCGGGCACGGCGCGCTTGTAGTCCGGATACACGGCAAGCGACGGGCCGCCCTGCGAGACGAAGTCGAGGCACCACTGCCAGCTCTCGCGCGAGAGCGATTCATACGCCGCGGTGCCGCGGACCTCGTCGTAGAGATCGTCGGGCACGAAGCCGCCGCCGAGCGCCACCGTCACCAGGTGCTGCACCAGCACGTCGAGCGGCTGGTCGGGCGAATGGCGCGCCTCGATGTGCCCTTCTGCAATCGCGGTGCGCGCCGCCGCGCCCTCCACCATCTCGATGCTGTGCGTGGGCACGAGCGTGATGCGCGACGGCCGCCCCGGCGCATGCCCCGAACGGCCCGCGCGCTGCAGCAGCCGCGCGACGCCCTTCGGCGAGCCGATCTGCAGCACACGCTCGACCGGCAGGAAGTCCACGCCCAGGTCCAGGCTCGAGGTGCACACCACTGCCTTGAGCTCGCCACTCTTCAGGCCCAGCTCCACCCATTCGCGCACTGCACGGTCGAGCGAGCCGTGGTGCAGCGCGATGGTGCCGGCCCACTCAGGCCTGGCTTCGAGCATCGCCTGGTACCAGATCTCGGCCTGCGAACGCGTGTTGGTGAAGACCAGCGTGGTGCTGCTCGCGGCGATCTCCTCGATCACCTGCGGCAGCATCGTGAGACCCAGGTGTCCGCCCCACGGAAAGCGCTCGGCGCGACCGGGCAGCAGCGAGTCGATGACGAGCTTCTTCGGCACCTGGCCCTGCACGAGCACGCCGTCGTCGTTACCCAGCAGCGAATGCATCGCCTCCTGCAGGTTGCCGAGCGTGGCCGACATGCCCCAGATGACGAGGCCCGGGTTCCATCGCTTGAGCCGCGCGAGCGCGAGCTGCACCTGCACGCCGCGCTTGTTGCCGAGCAGCTCATGCCACTCGTCGACCACGACCATCTTCACGCGGCCCAGCACAACGCTGGCATCGGCGCGTGTGAGCAGCAGCGACAGGCTTTCGGGCGTGGTGACGAGCACGGTCGGCAGCCGTTCGTTCTGCGCGCTGCGCTCGGCCGAGGAGGTATCGCCGCTGCGCGCGCCGGCGCTCCACGGATGCACCTCGGCGCCGAGGGCCTCGAGCGGCTGCTTCAACGCACGCAGCGTGTCGGCGGCGAGCGCACGCATGGGCGTGAGCCACAGCACCGTGAGCGGCGGTGCGGCGGGCCGTGCGGTTTCCTTGCGCGCCTGCGAAAACACCTGCAGCGCGCCGAGCCACACCGCGTAGGTCTTTCCCGCGCCGGTGGTCGCATGCAGCATGCCGGACTTGCCAGCGGCAATCGCCTTCCACACTTCGCGCTGGAACTTGAACGGCTTCCACTCCCGCGCGGCAAACCACGCATCGAGCGCCGCCTTCACCGCCTTGTTCATGACGGCAGCAGCGCAGCCAGCGTCTGCAGTGTGTCGGCTTCCGCCACCGGCTTGTCTTCCCGCCACCGCAGCATCCGCGGAAAGCGCACAGCGATGCCGCTCTTGTGCCGCGTGCTGCGCGCGATGCCTTCGAAGCCCAGCTCGAACACCAGCGTCGGCTTCACGCTCTTCACCGGCCCGAAGCTCTCGACCGTGGTCTTGCGGATGATCGCGTCCACACGCGCCATCTCCGCATCGGTGAGCCCCGAGTACGCCTTGGCAAACGGCACCAACTTGCGGTCTTCCTGCTCCGGCGGGCTGTCCCACACCGCGAAGGTGTAGTCGCTGAAGAGGCTTGCGCGGCGGCCGTGCCCGCGCTGCGCGTAGATGAGCACGGCATCGATGCTGAGCGGCTCGATCTTCCACTTCCACCACACGCCCACGTCCTTCGTGCGGCCCACGCCGTACTGCGCGTCGCGGCGCTTGAGCATCATTCCTTCGACACCCATGGTGCGCGCCGCTTCGCGCTGCCGCGCGAGATCGCGCCAGTCGAGGCCGGTGAGCATCGGGCTGGGCAGCAGCGACGGATGCTGCATGCGCGTGACCAGATCGTCGAGCAGCACGCGGCGCGCCGATTGAGGCTCGGCGCGCAGGTCGCGCCCTTCCCATTCGAGCAGGTCGTACGCAAGCAGCACCACCGGGATGTCGCGCAGCAGCTTGGCGCCCAGTGTCTTGCGGCCGATGCGTTTCTGCAGTTCAGCGAAGGGCTGCACTTTGTCTTCTCGCCACACGGCGATTTCGCCATCGAGCACCGTGCCGTCCGGCAGCGCCTCGCCGAGCACCGCGAGTTCGGGAAAGCGATCAGTCACGAGTTCTTCTCCACGCGACCACAGCCACACCACGCCCGCGCGCTTGACAAGCTGTGCGCGGATGCCGTCCCACTTCCATTCCACGATCCAGTCGGCCGGCGGGCCCAGCACCGCATCGAACTGTTCGAGCGGAATGTTGAAGGGGTGCGCGAGGAAGAAGGGGTACGGCTGCCCGCTGGTCTTCTGCACCTGCTCGGCATCGGACTCTGGCGCGATCAGCGTCGCGTAGTCACCCGCCCGCGGCCGCGCACCGATATGCGTGTAGCCCATCAGCCGCTGCGCGACGCGCTTGGCATCGATGCCGCCCACGGCCGCGAGCGCCTGCGTGACCTGCAGCTTCGACACGCCGACACGGAACGCGCCCGTGATGAGCTTGAAGTACACCAGCCGCTCCTCGGCCGCGAGCTGCCGCCACTGCGCGCGCAGCCGGTCCGCCAGTTCTTCGGGTGCGGTCTTCGCGGCCTCGCGCAGCGGCAGCAGATGCTGCTCGACCCAGGCCGCGAGCCCGAGGTCATGCACTTCGCTCGGCGGCGGCAGCAGGAGCGCGATGGTCTCCGCAAGATCGCCGACCGCGTCGTAGCTCTCGTCGAACAGCCACTCGGGCAGGCCCGCGGCTTCCTGCGCGAGCAGGCGCAGCAATTTGGTGGGTACGAGCTGGCGCGGCTTGCCGCCCGCGAGGAAGTAGACGGCCCATGCGGCATCGGCCGCGTCGGCGTTGCGCAGGTAGCGCTGTAGCGCGGCTTGCTTCACGAGGTTCGACGTGCTCGCGTCGAGTTCTCGGTAGAGCGCGGCGAAGTCCTTCATGTATCGGCTCCTTCCCCCTCCGGGGGAAGGTTGGGATGGGGGCTGGCAGCGTCCCCATCGAGCGCCGCAGGCCCCCTCCCCCGCCCTCCCCCGGAAGGGGAGGGAGTCTCTTGGTCATCTTCGTCGCCGTACTCGGTCTTGAAGCCCTGCGCATCGAGCCCGTTCTCCGTGAGCCAGCGCACCATCACCTGCACGCTGCCATGCGTGACGAACACACGCTCGGCGCCCGTGCCCGCAATGGCCTGCTGCAGGCCGGGCCAGTCGGCGTGGTCGGACATGACGAAGCCGCGGTCCACGCCGCGCCGGCGGCGCGTGCCGCGCAGTTGCATCCAGCCGCTCGCGAAGGCATCGGCGTAGTTGCCGAAGCGCTTCATCCACGGCGTGCCCTGCGCGGACGGCGGTGCGAGCACAAGGGAGCGCTTCAGCAGCGCCGCATCGACACCGGCATCGGAGACGCGCACCGTCTCCGGCAGCGCCACGCCCGCCGCCCGGTACACCGCATTGAGCGGTTCGACCGCGCCATGAACGACGATCGGCCCGATCGACGCATCGACCCCGTGCAGGATGCGCTGCGCCTTGCCGAAGGCATAGCAGAACAGCACCGAGGCGCGGCCGGCTTCCGCATTGGCGCGCCACCAAGCATCGATCTCCGCGAACAGCACGGCCTGCGTCGGCCAACGGTAGATCGGCAGGCCGAAGGTCGATTCGGTGATGAAGGTGTCGCAGGGCACGGGCTCGAACGGCGTGCAGGTGCCGTCGGCCTCGGTCTTGTAGTCGCCCGAGGCGACCCACACGCGCCCGCCGTGTTCGAGCCGCACCTGCGCCGAGCCCAGCACATGGCCGGCCGGGTGCAGCGACAGGCGCACGCCGTGGTGCTCGATGGCTTCGCCGTAAGGGAGCGTCTGCAGGTTGATGTCCGCACCGAGCCGCGTGCGCAGCGTGCCGGCGCTGTCGGTGTGCGCGAGGTAGTGCGCGTGCCCGATGCGAGCGTGGTCTGAATGCGCGTGCGTGATGACCGCGCGCGCCACCGGCCGCCACGGGTCGATGTAGAAATTGCCGGACGGGCAATACAGGCCCTCGGGCCGGGCGACGACGAGATCCTGCTTGTCGGGCATGGCCGCCATCGTAGGCCCGGCCGGGCGGCCGCGCTGCCGAATGGCGACCGCGAAGCGGTGTGGGCCGGCGCCTACTTGCCTGCTACTTCTTGCCGCGCCCGCCCATCATGTCGAGCACGTTCATCTTCATGCCGTTCATCACCATGTCGCCCGGCTTCTGGTCGGGCTTGCAGGGGCCGACCCAGCGCGCCTCCACGATGGCGGTGGCCCCGGCACGGCCCATGAGCGGTGGGCTGTAGGTGGACTTGCTCTCCAGGCGGTAGGCCGTGCTGAGGTCGCCGGTCATCACGGCCTGCGAGGTGGCCGTGGTCTGGCCGATCTTGCAGACCGAGTCGATCACCATCTTGCCGCCTTCCATGCGCATGTCCTGCTTGGTGCACATCTCCTTGCCCATGCCCTGCCCCATGTCGCGCAGCATCTTGTCGGTGGCGGCATCGATGCATTGCTGGATGACCTGGGGAGCCGCCTTGCTTGCGGCACCGTCGCTGCTCTGCATCTCCCAGAGGCCGGGCTTGCGCGCGGGGTAGTCGAGGGCGAAGACGGGGCCGACGCAAAGGCCGGCGGCTGCCATGCAGGCAGTGGCAACGAACGAACGGATCTTCATGAGGGCTCCTGCATCGGATGAAAGACGATGGCAGGTTGTACCGCAGGCGGCACGCCCGGCAAATACAACGGCCGGCCTACACCGCGCGCGCACCTACTGGCGGTGCGGCCGCACCGCGCTCGCGCGATGCGAAACCGAGCGCGAGGCCCAGCACCAGCCCGCCGAGCACGTCGATCAGCACATGCTGGCGCACTGCCATCGTCGAATACACGATGGCCACGGCCCATGCCAGGTTGAAGACGCGCAGCCATGCGGGCGCGCCGGCGTCGCGCAGTTGGCGCGCGAGCACGATGCAGGTGAACACCGAGAACGACACGTGCAGCGACGGGAAAGCATTGCCGGCCGAGTCGACCGTCTTCAGAAAATGCAGCGACGTGCCCGGCGTGGCATCGATGGTGAAGTTCGGTATCGCCGTGGGCATGAACCAGAAGACGATCAGCGCGAGCGCCGTCATTGCCGCGCAGCCGAACGAGAAGCCCCACAGCTCGCGCTTGTCCTTGGCCAACAGCACCGGCAGCGCGATGTAGCCCCAGAGCGAGAGATAGATGGGCAGCACCGCCGGCCAGAACGCGATCAGCCGATCGAATGCGGTGAGCGGCAGCACCCACGCCTGGCCCGCGTTCTTCATGATCCAGAAGTACAGCGGAAAGAAGCCGATGGTGGCGACCGTGTTGCCGACCAGCTTCAGCGGCCACAGCGTCTTGCAGCGCAGCCACAGGGCGCGCAGCCATCGCGTTGAAGAAGGATCGTCGGAAGAGGAATGCGTCATGGATGCCGACGGCAATGCGGCATGGCCTCGCGGGTGCGAGGCCGGCGCATCACCAGGGCGTCCACTTTAATTCGCTTTGGGCCGACGCCACCGTGCGCTCGATGAAGCGCACGCCGCGCGCGCCGTCTTCCACCCGCGGATAGTCCGCCGCGAGCGGGTCGGCCGGCTGCCCCGCGAGCCGCGCGCGGATGTCCGCCGCCACGCCCGCGTAGATGTTGGCGAAAGCCTCGATGAAACCTTCGGGATGGCCCGTCGGCAACCGGCTCGCGCGCCGCGCCGCCTCGCACAGCCACGGCCCGCCGCGCGTGAAGATGCGCTTGGGCCCGTCGTGCGGCAGGTGCACCAGTTGGCTTGGCTGCTCCTGGTGCCATTCGAGCGTGCCGAGTGCGCCCGAGATGCGCAGGCGCAGGTCGTTCTCGAGACCGGTGCTGATCTGCGAGGCGATCAGCACACCACGCGCACCACCCTTGAAGCGCAGCAGCAGGCTGCCGTCGTCATCCAGCATGCGGCCCGGCACATGCGCGGTGAGGTCGGCGCAGAGGCTTTCGATTTCGAGGCCCGTGATGCTCGCGACGAGGTTCTCGGCATGCGAGCCGATATCGCCGATGGCGCCGGCCGCGCCGCTGCGCGCGGGGTCGGTGCGCCAGTCGGCCTGCTTGTTGCTGCCGCTGCCCTCGACGTGGCTCGCGAGCCAGCCCTGGTTGTATTCGACGACGATCTTGCGGATGTCGCCGAGCTGGCCCGAGCGCACCATCTCGCGCGCCTGCCGCACCATCGGGTAGCCGGTGTAGTTGTAGGTGACGCCGAACACCGTGCCCCGCTTCGCGACGGTGGCGACCAGCGCATCGGCTTGGTCGCGCGTGTGCACGAGCGGCTTGTCGCAGACGACGTGGAAGCCCGCATCGGCGAACGCCTGCGCGACCGGAAAGTGCACGTGGTTCGGCGTGACGATCGAGACGAAGTCGATGCGCTCGTCCGCCGGGCGCTTCAATTCGTCGGCCAGCAGCGTCTGCCAGTCGCCGTGGTTGCGGTCGTCGGCCAGGCCGAGGTCGCGGCCCGAGGCGCGCGCCTTGTCGGGGCTCGACGAGAGCGCACCCGCGACGAATTCGATCTGGCCGTCCAGCGCCATGGCCTTGCGGTGCACGGCGCCGATGAAGGCGTCGCGGCCGCCGCCGACCATGGCGTAGCGGAGCTTGCGAAGTGTTGTATCGGTCATGTCGAAGCGTTCCTGGAAACTGTTCCCTCTCCGCGAGGGGAGAGGGAGCGAGGCAGCCCCGTTCAGAAAGGCGAGTTCGGGTGGTAGAAGTCCTTGGCGTTTTCCTTGGTGATCAGCACCGAAGGAATGATCGTCGTCGCGGGCAGCTTCTCGCCCTTCAGACGCGCTTCGGCCGTCAGCTTGATCGCGTCGTAGATGAACTTGGGCGAGTAGCTCACGTCGGCGCCGATGCGCTGGTCCTTGCCGTCCATGATGGTCTTGACCATGCCCTTGGCGCCCGCGCCGCCGAACACGATCTTGATGTCGTCGCGCTTGGCCTGCTCGATGGCCTTGAGCACGCCCACGGCCATGTCGTCGTCGGCAGCCCAGATGGCGTCGATCTGCTTGAAACGCGTGAGGTAGTCCTGCGTGACCTTGAAGGCGTCGTCGCGGTTCCAGTTGGCGTACTTGGCATCGAGCAGCTTGATGTCGGGGCTGCCCTTGAGCACCGCGTTGAAGGCGTCCATGCGCTCGTT
>Ga0163161_10000507_pt1 | contig 31805 bp, 28 predicted proteins | sample S45metaG_FD_129847 | JGI IMG/M metagenome (GOLD analysis project Ga0163161, IMG submission 129847) | Switchgrass rhizosphere microbial communities from Kellogg Biological Station, Michigan, USA - S4-5 metaG | ecosystem: Host-associated > Plants > Roots > Rhizosphere > Soil | place: USA... | reverse complement strand
TCAACATAGTCCGTCTGCAACCTTTTTAGTGAACCATCTATCGATGCAATGATATGTGCTTTTGCCAGGCTTTTTTTTCCGCTTCCCATATCACCGCCAACTTTGGTAGCCAGGATGACCTTATTCCGGTTATTCCTTGCCTTCATCCACTTACCAATGATGGTTTCAGATTCGCCGCCTTCATTGCCTTCTGCCCATCTCGAATAAGTATCTGCAGTATCAACAAAGTTGAAACCTGCCTCAAAAAAACCGTCAAGTATCTCAAAAGATTTTGCTTCGTCAAGTGTCCATCCAAAAACATTACCTCCAAACGTGATCGGAGAAACCAGTAAATCTGTACTTCCTAATTTTCTTTTATCCATTTTAATCTTCTTTGATACAAAAGGAACAATTTTGAGGATGACATGTTTGTCGGGATAGCCCCTGAATGTGTAATCGAAATGTAATCTGTTATGAGCTGAGTTTGGGGCCTCAGGTATTTTTTACAGCGCGCAGCATTTCTCTTTTGCCAGGTGCACCGGGAAGTTTTTCAATGGTCATGCCAAAGCTTTTTAAGGCCCGCTTCAGTTTTCCTGTAATGGCATAGGTGACAAATATTCCACCGGGTTTCAGAAAGGAGCAAACATGCCCGATCACTTCATCTGACCACATTTCTGGCTGGTGCTGTACGGAAAAAGCATCAAAATAAACCAGGTCGAACAGGCTGTCAGATTGGAAATCCTGTAGTGTCGTATGTGCAACGGTCAGCTGCTGATGTGCATTTAATGAAGTAGCGGTGGTTAAGGCCTGATCGTAATGACTGATAAAGTTTTCCCAGATCTCTGTGGGCACATACTGATCATATAACGTTGATGTCAGTTCTGCTCTGCTCAGGGGGTAAGCTTCAATGCCAGTATAATCGATCAGCAGCTGTTGTTCAGCAGCGTAGGAGGAAGTCATCAGAAAGTTTAAGCCCGTTCCAAAACCGATCTCCAGTATGCTCAGCGGGAGCCCCGGAAGTGTCTGCTCAGCGTATTTTAATCCGGCATCTATAAATACGTGTTTGCTCTCCTGAAGAGCACCATGTTTGGAGTGATAATGCTCGCCAATGGTTTCATTGTATAAAGTATTGGAGCCGTCTGCTGTAGGGGTGATGATATTCATTACTGCAAATTTATCCTATTTACTTAAATTAGCTCAAATTATATTGACGATGGATATAGAAATGTTTCGGGAATATTGCCTCAGCCTGCCGGGCACAACGGAAGAAGTGAAGTGGGAAGATAACCTGTGCTTCATGATCGAAAAGAAGATTTTTGTGATGAGTTCACTTACAGACGGAAATCTTGCCATGAAATGCAATCCGGAGGATTTTGAAGAGCTCATCGCCCGTGACGGGATCGGTCAGGCCTGGCACCTCGCAAAAGGCCAGTGGATAGGACTGCTGAACCTCGAGGTAATGCCGGCTCAGGAACTCAAAAAGAGAATTGCGGAATCAAGAAAGCTGGTGCTGGCCAAACTGCCCAAAAAGATCCGGGAGAAATACAAGGACTAAAATTTTTATGATCAAAATCATATCCTGTAGTGTTGCAACGCATGATTTAAAACCTGTAGTGGTGATAGATTTGTTTCAAAATAAATCAAGTTATTATGAAAAGGTTATTCGTATTTGCAGCAATGATGATTGCAGGAATAAGTGTTTTTGGTCAGGTGGCCGATAGTAAATTACCCGAAACTCCGTACAGGTGGAGAATCCGGCTTCGCGGTGTAGGTGTACTGCCGCAGGAAAGCGCTGCAGTGGGTGTCATTGGCGGAGATGCTAAAATCTCCGATTCATTTATTCCTGAACTGGACTTTACTTATTATTTTACCAGCCACTGGGCAGCAGAGCTGATATTAGGTACTACGCGGCATAAGGTCAGTACTGTGGGTTCAGACCTGAGCGCTATCGGTGCGGGCAGTAATGCCAATGTTGATTTGGGCAAAGTCTGGTTACTGCCACCAACGCTTACGCTCCAATACCACTACCCTGCAGGCATATTTAACCCTTATCTTGGAGCAGGCATCAATTATACCATCTTTTACAGTGCAGACCAGGGGCCGGTAGTAAAGGATATTGCGTATAAAAACAAGTTTGCATTTGCAGCTCAGGCGGGTGTAGATATCGATATCAGCAAACGGTTCTTTATCAATGTCGATCTAAAAAAGTTATTTCTGTCAACCACAGCAACTGTTGATGCGTCTAACCTGACACCAGCTGCAAGCCCTCAGCTTTCACCGGTCTTAGGCCATATAAAAGCCGATGTAAAGATCAATCCATGGCTTTTAGGGGCAGGTATAGGGTATAAGTTTTAATATAAGCTGTTTAAACAGAAGCGCCGCCCTGTTTATATACCGGGGCGGCGCTTTTTGCAACAAGTTATGTGAAGGGTTAGTTACCACATTCTGATCCTGTCTTCTGGTTTTTTATACAATTTATCACCTGGCTGCACATCAAATGCTTTGTACCAGGCATCCATATTTACAGGAGCACCAATAGTTCTGAACTCTCCCGGAGAATGTGGGTCTGTTTTGATCAGCTGTGCTGCACTTTCAGGTAAGATATTGCCTCTCCAAACCTGCGCCCATGAAAGGAAGAAACGCTGGTCAGGAGTAAATCCATCAATTTTTTCGTTGGACTGGCCTTGTTTGGTGAGTTTGAACGCGGTATATGCCGCATTCAGCCCGCCCAGGTCGCCGATGTTTTCGCCCATAGTCAGTTTCCCGATGACATGAACGGTGTCCAGCACCGTATAGGCATCAAACTGTTCGCCCAGGGCTTTCGTTTTTGCTTCAAAATTTTTGCGGTCTTCGGCTGTCCACCAGTTGCGGAGGTTACCATCTTTATCATACTGGCTTCCGCTGTCATCAAACCCGTGGGACATTTCATGTCCGATAACAGCACCGATACCACCGTAGTTTACGGCATCATCTGCATCAGGAGCAAAGAATGGGAATTGCAGTATTCCTGCAGGGAAAACAATCTCGTTCATGGTAGCGCTGTAATAAGCATTTACCGTTGGGGGTGTCATCCCAAAACGTGTCCGGTCTACTGGTTTTCCAAGCTGTGCAACCATTTCTTTATATCCCCATACCCCGGTATTTCTCAGGTTTTGGAAATAGGTGTTACGGGCAATAGTGAGGCCGTCATAATTTTTCCATTTGTCAGGATACCCAATCTTAGGTACAAATGCATGGAGTTTAGCCAGCGCTTTTTCTTTAGTGGCACCGCTCATCCATTCCAGTCCTTTGATACGGATTTCAAATGCTGTGCGCAGATTTTTGATCAGTTCTGTCATCCTGGCTTTTGCCTCCGGTTTGAAATATTTAGCCACATAAAGCTGGCCTAATAATTCACCAATGGCGCCATCGGTTAGTGATGACATGCGCTGCCATCTTGGAGTCTCCACCTTTTGGCCTGTCTGTGCCTGGTTAAAAGCAAAATTAGCCTTTACAAACGGAGAACTTAAGCTGGCAGCAGCGCCTTTAAGTACAGACCATTGGAGGTATGTTTTCCATTCGGCCACAGGTACACTTTTCAGCATTCCGTCCAGAGCCACAAAGAATTTTGGCTGCGATACCAGAACTGTATCCTGCCCGCTCACCTGTAATTTTGGTAAAACAGCATTCCAGTTCAGGTTTGGTGTGGTTGCGCCGAAAGCGGCAACTGTAAATTTGTTATAGGTTTTGTAAGGGTCACGCATCTCAACGCGTGGCATCTGGGCTTCAGCCAGAGATTTTTCAATCGCAAGTACCGTTGCTGCTTTTTGTGCTGCTTCTGTAGCTGAGGAACCAGTCAGCGTAAACAGGGTAGTCATATAGGTGGTATATGCCTGGCGGATCTTCAGCGAACGGCTGTCATCTTTCAGGTAATAATCACGGTCAGGCAAGGTTGTTCCTCCCTGTCCGAGAGATACCACATATTTGGTTACATTTTTCCTGTCCTGTGTCACACCAAAGCTAAACATTGGAGAACCGATACCCGAGGTACGCATGTAGATGGCTTCATCAATGATGCCCTGCAGGTCTTTAATCTTGTGAATTCTTGCCAGATCTGCTTGAATTGGTGTGTAGCCCAATTTCTCGATAGTCACGGTATCCATTGCTGCAGCGTAGAAATCGCCTACACGTTTTTTAACCGATCCCGCCGGTGCGGATTTATCGGCAGCAGCATCTTCCACTACGCTTTTTACCGCATTGATATTAAAATCCCTGAGCTGGTTAAAACTTCCCCATCGTGTTTCCTTTGCCGGTACAGGGTTGTTTTTGATCCAGGTGCCACTTGCGTATTCGTAGAAATTATCGCCGGGTTTTACGCTCAGATCCATATTTGCAGGATCTATAAATTTTTGAGGTGCTTGCTGGGCGTAAGAAGAATAGCTTGCCGCTATGATGCCCAAAGCTGCCATGCAGCTTTTCAGATGTTTAGGTTTCATTTCTTTCAGTTAATAACCGATATCTCAAAATGAACCTTGTCAGGAATGATGGTTAACTCATAGGTAACAGGTCTTTGAAAGATATCGCAAAGGCTGAAAGTAATAAAATCTAGATGGTTAAACGTTTTCTAATAAAAATATTACCTGTTAAACCAATAATAGATTTTAGTCAGGCCAAGCTTTTTGATGATTAATCCCGGTAACAGGGATACTTTGATCGATTTCATAGCTGGATAAAATGAATATATAGTATTAACATATTTTAACATTTATTATTGTGTAGATATGAAAAATTATATTAGGCGTCTCAGTTTTTTGTGACATATGCCTCCCGCGTTGCTTTTTCGGCCGGCAACACATGAACTGCCCTTCCATATTTGTTATATTTGCGCATCAGAATATACAGGTTGGATCATCTGCTCCATCCTGAAATGATAACCAAATACATACAACTGAACGCATCAATGGCCGACTTAAAATTTTTTACAGAGCGCTTAAAATTAAGATTAGTCGAAATGGCAGATCTTGAAGCCATACATTTACTGCATCATCTCGCTGAGACAGATCAGTACAATACATTAGGTATACCCAAAGACCTGGAGGAGACCAATATCATTGTAGACGGCTGGATCGGTGACCATCAGAAACGTACGATCAAGAATTATACATTTACGGTAGAACTGGAAAAAGGTGGGTTTATCGGCCTTATTGCATTAAAGCTTTCCTCTTCCAAATTCAACAGTGCAGAAACCTGGTATAAAATCAATGTAGAGCACTGGAATAAAGGGTATGCTACAGAAGCTATTAAAGCAGTGATGGGATTTGGTTTCGGACGGCTGAAACTGCACCGGATCGAGGCTGGCTGTGCGGTAGAAAACCTGGCTTCAATCCGTGTACTGGAAAAAGCCGGCATGACCCGGGAGGGCAGAAAGCGACAAATACTGCCCCTCAAAACCGGATGGATGGACAGTTTTGAATTTGCTATTCTCGATGAAGAGTGGAAAGCCTAAACATTTTCCCTCAAAAACGCTATTTTTGCAATTCAACCCCGATATTTTTTATACGATAATGAGCATTTCTACTAAATACGATCCTGCCGAAACCGAAGATAAGTGGTACAGCTACTGGATGGAAAAGAACTTCTTTCATTCAGAACCTGATGAGCGTGAGCCTTATACGATTGTAATCCCCCCGCCCAACGTGACAGGTGTTTTACATATGGGCCACATGCTGAACAACACGATTCAGGATGTGATGATCCGCCGTGCCAGGATGCAGGGGAAAAATGCCTGCTGGGTACCGGGAACTGACCACGCATCCATTGCTACGGAAGCGAAGGTAGTAGCGATGTTAAAAGAAAGAGGAATCAGCAAGAAAGACCTTACGCGTGAGGAATTTATGGCTTATGCCTGGGAGTGGAAAGAAAAATACGGAGGTATAATCCTGGACCAGCTAAAAAAACTGGGTGCCAGCTGCGACTGGGAGCGTACACGTTTTACAATGGAAGATGACCTTTCAGAGGCTGTTATCGATTGTTTCGTTGATCTGTATAAAAAAGGCAGGATTTACCGCGGTATCCGTATGGTCAACTGGGACCCTGCGGGTAAAACGGCCGTTTCTGATGAAGAAGTGATCCGCAAGGAAGTAAACCAGAAGCTGTATTACATTAAATATTCTATTGCCCCGGCAAATGCCGATGGGAATGTTGAATACCTGACGATCGCAACCACACGCCCTGAAACAATTATGGCGGATGCTGCAATTTGTATCAACCCTAATGATGAGCGTTATGCCCACCTGAAAGGGAAATCTGTCTTTGTACCCCTGATCAATCGTGAGATTCCCATAATTGAAGATGAATATGTAACGATGGATTTTGGTACAGGCTGCTTAAAAGTAACGCCTGCACATGACCTGAATGACTATGAACTGGGGGTAAAACATAAACTCCCGGTAATCGATATCCTGAATGACGACGGTACCCTGAATGAACTGGCAGTGATCCTGGTTGGTGAAGACCGTTTTATCGCAAGAAAGAAAATTGCGGTGCTGCTGGATGAAGCCGGTCACCTGGAGAAAGTAGAAGACTACAAATCTCAGGTTGGATTTTCTGAACGTACGGACGCAGCGATTGAGCCGAAACTGTCAATGCAATGGTTTTGCAAGATGGACGAAATGGCAAAGCCTGCTTTAGCAGATGTACTGAATGGCGAAGTAAAACTGATTCCTGAAAAGTTTGTGAACACCTACCGTCACTGGATGGAGAATGTACGCGACTGGAACATCAGCCGTCAGCTCTGGTGGGGCCAGCGTATCCCTGCATGGTACGATGATAAAGGGAACTGGGTAGTAGCCAAAACACAGGAAGAGGCATTAAATGAGTTTCTGAAAGTAAAAGATATTGACGGTAAATTCTCTGAAGAGGAAGCCAATGGTTTTAAACATCAGCTGGCGCCTTTTATCAGGCAGGATGACGATGTGATGGATACCTGGTTCTCCTCATGGTTATGGCCGATATCAGTTTTCAACGGCTTTAAAGAGCCTGGAAATAAAGATATCAATTATTACTATCCGACAAATGACCTGGTGACTGCTCCTGAAATTCTTTTCTTCTGGGTGGCGCGTATGATCATGGCAGGGCATGAGTTTATGGGCAAAAAGCCTTTTACCAATGTGTACCTGACCGGGATTGTCCGTGATAAGCTGGGGCGTAAGATGTCGAAATCACTTGGCAACTCTCCTGATCCGATTGGGCTGATTGAAAAATATGGCGCTGATGGTGTAAGGGTAGGAATGCTCCTGTGCTCTCCGGCAGGAAACGACCTGATGTTTGATGAAAGCTATTGTGAGCAGGGCAGGAATTTTGCCAATAAAATATGGAATGCCTTCCGTCTGATCAAAGGATGGGAAGTGGATGATAGCTTGCCTAATCCTAACGAACAGGCCATTCTGTGGTTTGAAAACCGCTTCAATGAAGCATTGGCAGAAATTGAAGATAACTTTAAACAGTACCGTTTATCAGAAGCACTGATGACCACCTATAAGCTGGTTTGGGATGATTTCTGTGCCTGGTACCTGGAAATGGTAAAACCTGTTTACCAGCATCCGGTTGATGCGGCTACCTTGAAGGCAACCATTGGTTTCTTTGAAAAAGTACTGAGCCTGCTGCATCCTTTTATGCCTTTTATCACCGAAGAACTTTGGCATGATGAGATCTTTGGCGAAAAAGGAGAAATGGACTGTATCATTGTAGCGCCTTATCCTGTGGTAGGTACGGCTGATCTGCCTTTGCTGAAGGATGTTGAAGTCGTAAAGGGAATTGTTGCAGAGGTCCGTAATATCCGTAATACCAAACAGATTTCTCCAAAAGAGGCCTTGCCTCTGAGCATCAAAGTCAATTCAGCTATAGCTTACGAAAAATGGTTAACAATCATTTCTAAACTGGCGAATATTACTGAAGTTGATTTTGTAAATGATAAAGTAGCTGGTGCATCTGCATTTATGGTAGGGAACGATGAGTTCTTTATCCAGCTGAATGAGACCATTGATGTTGAAGCAGAAAAGGAACGCTTAAATGCTGAACTGGTCTATCTGCAGGGATTCCTGAAATCAGTAGATGCCAAGTTAGGCAATGAGCGGTTCGTGCAAAATGCAAAACCGGAGATTATTCAGAATGAAAGGAATAAAAAAGCCGATGCAGATGCAAAAATAAAGATCATCGAAGCATCACTGGCTGCGCTGTAAACCAGTATTCAGCTATCAAGGCATATAGATACTATGATACATAGATATCTATATGCCTTTTTTATTTACAATGCCCGGTACTCCGGCAATTCTTCGAAAAACCGGAACTCTGAACTGTTGTGATTGATTTGTGCGTAGCAGTGTTTTAATCCATTCGTTACGACCAGCCATTTGGCTTTATGTATAGAATTGTACCGTGCGGCCTGGTCAAATACTCCCTGAGAGATTTTAACAGCAGGGGCTTTACACTCTATGACCATGATTCTTTCTCCGGCAGTATTGAAGATCACAATGTCAGTCCGCTTTTGTAACTGGTTTAAGCTCAGTCCCCCTTCAATTTGTATCAGTGACCTCGGGAATTTTTTTTCTCTGATCAGGTAATGAATAAAATGTTGTCTTACCCATTCCTCCGGGGTTAAAACGAGGTGCTTTTTCCTTACCTCATCGAAGATGAAATGCTGCTCTTCTTTCAATGTGATCCTGAAAGGATAGGGCGGAAGGTTCAACGCTGTAGGTGTAAATGCCATTTGTGCAAAAATAACCTTTAATAATTAGTTTTAAGCCGTTACATTTGAATAATTTATGAGTGCTTCCGATATTATAAAAGACCTTAAAGCTAAAAAGTTTAAGCCTGTATACCTGTTACACGGTGAAGAACCTTACTATATTGACCAGATTATTCATTATATGGAACAGCATATTCTGAATGAGATGGAAAAGGGCTTTAACCAAACCGTTTTATATGGTAAGGATACGGATATGGCGACGATCCTGAATGCGGCAAAACGATATCCGATGATGTCTGATTACCAGCTGATCGTCGTAAAAGAGGCGCAGGACCTCAAATGGTCGAAGGAAACAGAGGGAAGTAACAAACAGGCTGAATTTGTTCAGAATTATTTCGAAAACCCGCTCAGCAGTACCATCCTGGTATTGGGTTTTAAGTATGCGAATTTTGATAAACGCAAGAAGATCTTCAAATCGATTAGCAAAAATGGCGTAGTCTTCCAGTCGGACCCCGTAAGGGATTATAAGCTTGCCCAGTGGATCGAAGACCTGGTGAAGGAAAAAGGGATGAAGATCGCACCGCAGGCTTCAGCTTTAATGGCAGAATATCTGGGGGCAGACCTCTCCAAGATCTCCAATGAACTGGAAAAACTGATGCTGAATATCAGTAAAGACACTACTATTGATACTGACCTTGTTCAGAAAAATATAGGGATCAGTAAGGAATATAACGTGTTTGAATTACAGAAGGCGCTGGCGGCGCGGAACGTATTGAAATCTAATCAGATCATCAATTATTTTGCCGACAATCCCAAGGCCAATCCTATGGTGATGGTGATGGCCAATCTCAATTCTTATTTTTCTAAAATCCTGAAGTACCATTATCTTCAGAACAAGAATGATGCGGCTAAAGAATTAGGTGTAAATCCTTATTTCGTGAAGGATTATGAGCTGGCTGCAAGAAATTACAATATGAATAAGACCTTTGATATCATCAGCCTGCTCAGAGAATATGACCTGAAAAGCAAAGGGGTAGACAGCACCGGCAACGTAACTGACGGTGAACTGTTAAAGGAACTCTTGTTTAAAATGATACATTAATTTACCCAAAATACAACAATGAACTATTTCTTAGTCAAATCAGAACCTTTTAAATACAGCTGGGAACAGTTTAACAAAGACGGACGGACTTTTTGGGACGGCGTAAGAAATTATCAGGCCCGCAACAATATCAAGCTGATGAAAGAGGGAGATCTGGTGCTTTTTTACCATAGCAATGAGGGAAAGAATGTCGTAGGAGTCGCCAAAGTGGTAAAGGAGTACTATCAGGACCCGACAACAGATGATGCAAATTGGGTTGTAGTAGACCTCTCACCGGTGGAAAGCCTGAAAAACCCCGTTTCACTTGAGCAAATCAAAGCAGAAGAAAGCCTTAAAGACATTTCCCTGGTGAAACAAGGCCGCTTGTCTGTGATGCAGCTGAAAGCCACTGAATTCGATAAAATTCTTGAAATGGGCAGCTAACTGAGCTGCCATCCGCGATACAACAGATTGATACTGCCCCGGTTGTAAATTTCAGCGGGGCAATTCACCTGCCATTAATCTTTAAAAAACAGTGCCTTGAGTTCTTTGGCATCGTTCGCATCCATCTTGCCCGCTAAGATCAAACGTAACTGCCTTCTGCGTAATGCACCGGCAAACAGTTCAATCTCTTCCTCAGTTTCCGGAGAAAGCTCAGGTACAGGAATGGGACGTCCGCTCTGGTCTACTGCAACAAAAGTATAAAAAGCCTCATTTGATTTAATACGGCTGCCGGAAGGAATATTCTCTGCCCACACATCCATTCTTACTTCTACTGAAGTATGAAAAGCGCGGGTTACCTTTGCTTCAATTGTGATCACATCACCCAGCTTAATGGCATGCTGGAAAGAAACGTTATCCACTGAGGCTGTCACGACAATGCGGTTACAATGCTTCTGTGCAGAAATCGCTGCGGCGATATCCATCCAGTGCAGTAACCTGCCCCCCATTAAATTATTTAATGTATTGGTATCATTTGGTAGTACCAATTCATTCATCACCGTAAGTGAATTTTTAGGATGTTTAGCTATTGTGCCCATATTGGCTGCAAAAGTAAACAAAAACTAACACTTCATGTTATGTCTGTGCGCTCATAAAAAAACGTATATAGGATAATGATCAATCAAACTCTGGTTCAGTATTTTCACTGGTATTATAACGACGAATTAAAATTATGGAAAAAAGTCTCAGCTGAGGCTAAATCATTAAAAGACATAGGTATAACAGGAGCCTGGCTGCCGCCGGCATACAAATCTACAGAAGGGGAAGACTCTGTAGGATACGACTGTTATGATCTGTATGATCTGGGAGAGTTTGATCAGAAAGGCAGTGTCCCTACAAGATACGGTACGAAAGACGAATATCTGCAGGCCATAAAAGATCTGCATGATCAGGAAATTATGGTGGTTGCCGATGTGGTTTTTAACCATAAGGCAGGTGCAGATGAACTGGAAAAAGTACCGGTGAAACGTGTTAATCCTGATAACCGCTCTGAGTTTACGTCTGATCAGTTTGAAATTGAAGCCTGGACAAAGTTTACTTTCCCGGGCAGGAAAGGCAAGTATTCTGAATTTATTTGGGATAAAACCTGCTTCAGTGGAATAGACTGGGCAGAAGACCTGCAGGAGACCGCTATTTTCTCGATACAGAACGAATATGGAGATGGCTGGGAAGATGTGCCTTCCGATGAAATGGGCAATTATGATTACCTGATGTTTAATGATATCGAATTCCGCAACAAGGCGGTACGTGAAGAATTAAAGAGATGGGGCGAATGGTATTATGAAACCTGCAGTATGGGCGGGTTCAGATTAGATGCTGTTAAACATATTTCTCCGGGATATCTGGCAGAATGGCTGGATCATATGAAAGGTAAATTTGACAGGGATTTCTTTATTGTTGCAGAAAACTGGATTCTTGATGATGTGCAGAAACTAAGGGATTATGTAGATCTGACGGAAGGACGGATGCAGCTGTTTGATTCTATGCTGCACCATAATTTTTACCAGGCGGGAAAAGAAGGACGTGATTATGATATGGGGCAGATTTTTACAAACACCCTGGTAGAATCACACCCCCAGCTGTCAGTTACTTTTGTAGATAACCATGATTCGCAACCCCTGCAGTCGCTCGAAGCTTATGTAGATTTCTGGTTCCGACCATTGGCTTATGCATTAATTTTGTTAAGGGAACAGGGGATACCCTGCGTTTTCTATCCTGATTTATATGGAGCTAAATATATTGATAAAGATACCGATGGCAACGATGCAGATGTAGAACTGATTGGCGTTCCACATCTGGATGTGATGATCAGGACGCGCAGGGATGCTGCCCACGGTATACAGCGGGAGTACTTTGACCATCCCAACTGTATTGGTTTTACCAGAGAAGGTACTGCTGAGCATGAAAATTCTGGTGTTGCCGTAGTATTAAGCAATGGAGATGAAGGTTTTAAACATATGGAAATGGGGCCTGCGCAGGCAGGCAAGGTATTCGTAGATGCTTTAGGCAACAGAACTGAAGAGGTCACTGTAGCTGAAGACGGATGGGCAGATTTCTCCTGCCAGGCTGGTAGTGTGTCTGTCTGGGTGCTTAAAACAACATAGTAAACATAGCTGCGGTAGGCATATCCATAAGCTTATCGCAGCTATTTCATCTAGCTTTTTAAGAATAATTTTAGCAATCCGGCAAGAACGATTGTTTGTCCTGTGATGAAAATGAACATCCATTTCATCAGCTCTGCCTTAGTCTCCATAATCATTTTTACCAGTTTTACTTCCAGTTGGTTGAGGTCATCTTTTAATGCAATCAGGTCATCTTTTGTGGCCAGATATGCAATTTTTGAGTCTACATGTTTCGATACCATAACTTCCATATATTCTTCAATGTATTGAACTACAGCCTTAGCGCTGCTGTCATTCAAACTGTTTTTAAGGACTTCATAAAGATTTACTGCCTGCGTTGTCATTGTCCAGTTTTTAAAGTTAGCGATTAAATTAAATAGCCTGTAATTTCCTTTCAAAATTAAGTATTATTTATTTAAAGTAAAAATATATACTTTAAAAATTAATGAAGCTAGGTTAAATGTTTATTTCTGAACTGTGCTGACCAGGTTATAACCTATCAGTTCATCCCAGCGGCTGCCCGGCCTTCGGTAATAAACAAAGGCCTGATAGTCATTCTCTGTTTCAAAGAATGAGCCTTCGAAGGTGGTATTGTCAGCTTTGCCTCCTGAGTTGTCCTTCCATACGTACTGGTAATCATATACGCCCTGTTTGAGATACAGGCTGGCAAAGAATTTCTTCTTTACAGGATCAAATTTGAGTTTGTTTTCTTCGCTGAGGATGTAATTGTTAAACCTGCCCACTACATAGATACTTCCATTGTCCGATGGGGTTTTGGAGTTCAGTGTGAAGAGCACGCGCTGATAATCGCTGTCTGTATCATTGTCAACATTATCCTGGTTGCGCACAAAGAAAGCCCCGTTGTCATCATTAAACAAGCTGTACTTTGGTGCATTGCTGTTCAGGTCCTGAAACAAAATTACATTATTGGTGCTGTCTGTAAATATATCCTGCACATGCTCCCCTTTAAAGCGGACACTGCGGGAATCAAATTTTCTGAACTCATTGCTTCCGGAAAAGTCGTTGCTGCCCAGATCATTGTAGATCAGTGATCCTGGTTTTACAAAGGTAGGTTTTGTATTGAGCATCGCTGTCAATGGATTGCCGTTCTGCATTAATACCATTTTCACGTCCTGATAAGGATTTTGAATGCTGATGGTATACGTTACAGTGACATTGAGTTTCTGATTGCTGAACCTTAAAGAAACCTCATTGCTGGGGATGATCTGCGTATTGATATTCACCTGTTTGTCTGCAATGAAAAAACGTTGTGAGCATACCGGCTTTTTCTGGTCGCCATCTTCATAAACTTTAAGCAGGTAGTTGCCGGATAGCTTTGGCCTGATCTGTTCATTTGGTAAACTCAGGGTGTAGTGCGTAAATTTCTGCAGGGTTTTGGAAGAATAGGCATAGTCAATGATCCTGTCCTCCGTAGTTCCTTCCAGATAATCCAGTGCGGATATACCTGATGATTTCCAGTCATAGGTGCAGTGCTCTACCGTATACCAATAGTTTTTACTGCCCCCGCGCAGGTCGTCAAAGGAAAACGACAGCTTATCCGAAGAACCAAGGGTAATGACCGGGAGGGATTGCTCTTTTTGCGAATTGTAACACTGTACGGTTTTAATCTGTGTGTTATACACTTTATTGTCGTACACAAACTGCTGCTGTGCTGCGGCGATCTGCATGATGAACAAACCTAAAAAGAGCAATACTCCCTGTTTAATCATTAGTTGCTTTCCAGTTCCATAATTTCAGCGGCCAGTTCTTCCCATTTATTCTGGGCATTATCCAGCAGCTGTTTAGCTGTCATGTATTTTTTATTGGCTTCTGTAAGTTTAGCCTGGTCACTGTATACCTTTTCATCAGCCAGTTCAGCTTCGATAGCTTTCACATCCTTGTCCAGCTGAACAGTTTCCAACTCAATCTTCTGCAGCTGGTCATTGAGTTTTTTCAGCTGCTGCTGGCTGTTCACTGTCACCGGTTTGGCTTCAGCTTTTGGCTTTACTTCTTTTTCCGCAGGTTTTACAGGGATGCTTTTTGCTGCAGGAATGACGCGTTTGCTGTTCCATACTTCATACTCTGCATAGGTGCCCGGGTATTGTTTGATTTGTTCTTCTTCGATGAACCATATTTTGTTGGCCACATTGTCCAGGAAATACCTGTCGTGGGATACTGCGATAAAAGTTCCTTCGAACTGTTTCAGCGCCTGGATCAGGATATTTACAGATTGTATGTCCAGGTGATTCGTAGGCTCATCCAGGATCAGGAAGTTAGAATCTGTTGTTAATGACTTCGCCAGGGCAACCCTTGATTTTTCTCCTCCGGAAAGGACTTTAATTTTCTTGAATACATCGTCTCCGGTAAACAGGAAACAGCCCAGGATGGACCGTAATTCTGTATCCGTATGTTTAGGTGCAAAAGCCTGCAGCTCTTCCAGGATACTGTTACCGAGGTGGAGCGACTCCAGCTGATGCTGTGCAAAGAAAGTAGTGGTTACATTATGGCCGGTTTCGCAGCTTCCTTCAAATTTCTCTACACCTGCAACCATCCTCAATAAGGTTGATTTACCTTTACCATTGGCACCGATAAGGGCAATTTTATCGCCTTTTTCAATGACAGCTTCTGCATTTTCAAGGATATCTATATTCGGATATTTCTTGGTGGCATTCTCAATCCTGATCACGTGGCGACCTGAAGGTTTGGTGAACTTGAAACTAAAGTTTACAGTCGGATTGTCATCATCAACATCCTCAACACGTTCCAATTTGTCCAGCGCTTTCATACGTGACTGCGCCATTTTAGCCTTGCTGGCTTTGGCTTTAAAGCGCTCAATCAGTTTTTCTTCCTGCTTGATCTTGGCCTGCTGGTTCTTAAACTCACCTTTCTGAATTTCACCGCGAAGTGATTTCTCTTCCAGGTAGAAGGTATAATTACCTGCATAGGTAGTTAGTTTTCCTTTACGTGATTCTACTGTACGGTTCACGATCTTGTCCAGGAAGTACCTGTCATGGGATACGATCACAATCGCACCTTCAAATCCTGCGAGATAAGTTTCCAGCCATTTGATGGAAGGTAAGTCCATGTGGTTGGTAGGCTCATCCAGTAAAAGGATATCCGGTGTTTGTAAGAGGATCTTTGCCAGCATCACACGCATTCTCCATCCTCCTGAGAAGGTATTCAGCGGGCGGTGCTGATCTTCAGTACTGAAACCCAGGCCTGCAAGGATTTCGTTTGCTTTATATTCGATATTGTAGCCATCCAAAGCCTCAAACTCCTGCTGCTTGTCGCTCAGTTTGTTCAGCACTTCTTCGGAATAATCCGTTTCAATCTTTTTTAAGAGTTCTTCGATTTCGTCATGTATCTGGTTCTGGCGCTCAAAAGCTTCCATGGCAACATGTAAAATCGTATGGTGAGATTCGTAAGAAAGTAAATCCTGGTTCAGGTATCCGATTTTCAAGTCTTTAGACATAGAAATACTTCCTGAAGAAGGGGCATATTCTCCTACAATTATTTTTAATAAAGTGGATTTTCCCGTTCCATTGGCACCAATAAGGCCAATTCTTTCTCCTGGTTTAATGTGCCAGTTTGCTTCGTCATATAAAGCCCTGGAACCTATGAGGAATGTTAAGTCGTTTATCGAAATCATGTTAGGTGCAAAAATACAATTTTTAGGCGCATTTTGTTTGATATTCAGTTGCAACTACATCGAATTACTACGTTTTTATTACATAATCTTTATCTTCGTGGCATGTATCGCCTTATTAAACCAATCTTTTTTCAGTTTGATCCTGAGAAAGTTCACCATTTCGTAGTAAAAAGACTGCAATGGTTCCATGAACATTTCCCGCTGGGAAAAACCATTTTACGCAGCACTTTTGATGTGCATATCAGGGGACTGGAACGTGAAGTGTTTGGAATCAAATTTAAGAACCCGGTAGGCTTAGCTGCTGGGTTTGATAAAAACGGTGAATATGTGGAGGCGCTGAGCGACCTGGGCTTTGGTTTTATCGAAGTTGGTACAGTAACACCACTGCCGCAGCCCGGCAATGACCTTCCGCGGATGTTCAGATTGCCGGATGACTCGGCACTGATCAACAGGATGGGTTTTAATAACAAGGGGGTGGATACGCTGGCTGAGAGGCTGCGTGCCTTAAAAGCAAAAGATAAAACGATTGTCGTTGGCGGTAATATCGGAAAGAACAAAAACACGCCAAATGAAGATGCAGTAAGTGATTATGTGAAATGTTTTGACCGCCTGTTTGACGTAGTTGATTATTTTGTGGTCAATGTAAGCTCTCCAAATACGCCGGGCTTGAGGGCGCTGCAGGAAAAGGAGCCTTTAACACTGCTTTTGAAGACACTACAGGAGCGTAACCACAAAAATGGTATCGTTAGGCCAATCCTGTTAAAGATTGCGCCAGACCTGACCAATGAGCAGCTGGATGATATCGTGGATATTGTGAAGGAAACTGGTATTGCAGGTGTAATCGCTACCAACACGAGCATTGACAGAACTGGTTTGTATACCGCTCCTGAATTATCTGCCGAAACCGGGGGATTAAGCGGCAAACCGCTGACAAAACGGTCAACCGAGGTGATCCGTTATTTATCCGAAAAATCAAATAAAGCATTCCCGATCATCGGAGTAGGAGGGATACATTCTCCGCAGGATGCAAAAGATAAACTGGAAGCTGGTGCTTCGCTTGTCCAACTCTATACCGGCTTCATCTACGAAGGACCGGCAATTGTAAAGAGAATCTGCAAAGAACTGGTAAAGTAGAACTTGGCTTTGGATGACTGAATAGCTCACACTCATGTCACACCCAGGATTCATCTTCCTAGAATAAAACCATAAAAAAAACCTTTCAGGATTCCTGAAAGGTTTTTTTGTCTTTTAAACAAAAAGAACTTAAGCTCTTAAAGCTGCAGAAAGCTGATCTAACAACAGGTTGTTTTTAGCTAACTGATCTTTTGTAGACTGTTTTGAACGGCTGCCTAATTCGATGTTTGTAGCTAATTTCAACGTTTTAACTTCTAAGCGTGAAGTTACGTGGTTTTGTCTGTCTTTTCTTTTTAATCTTGTAACTGCCATGGTCTTAACCTTTATATTTTTAATTTAAACAAATCTGGAGGTCGAGAGCGGATTCGAACCGCTGTACGAGGTTTTGCAGACCTCTGCCTAGCCACTCGGCCACTCGACCTGTTGAAATTCAGGCTGCAAAAATAGCAATTAATACTTAAGATGCAATTTATTTATTCATATTTCTGCTAATATCTGCACAAAATATTGCTGCAGATACCGCAACATTCAATGATTCAGCTTGTCCCACTCTCGGAATAGTTACCGGGTTACTGATTAAATCAATAATTTCCTGACTGACACCCTGCCCTTCGTTGCCCAGCACCACCAGTCCTTCAGGCCCCCATTGTGTTTCATACAGGCTGCTGCCATTGAGCATCGCCCCAAATATAGGGATATCTGTGTCTTTTAACAATTCAGGAAGATCATGATAACTCACATTTACCCTGCACAGCGAACCCATGGTGGCCTGTACGGTCTTAGGATTGTATACCTCTACAGTATGGGAAGAGCAGATCACATGTTTAAATCCAAACCAGTCGGCTGTTCTGATAATCGTGCCCAGATTCCCCGGGTCCTGCACCCCGTCCAGCACAAGGGAAAACTTATTTCTCAGCGCATCTGCATCAATCGCAGCTGTTTCAGGAATGTTAACCAGCGCAAGGATACCCTGAGGGGCCTGCAATGTACTTATCTTGTCCAGTTCGGCACTCGTTACTTCAAATAACTTTATATTTGCTGGTAATTTAGGTAGTAAAGATTGATATTGTGGCAGAAAATATACACTATGGATCTGATAATCTGAAGGAACAAACTCCACTATAGATTTTATTCCTTCGATAATAAATATCCCATGCTCTTTACGGTACTTTTTTTGATGTAATGATTTTATAAACCCTATCTGAGACTTTGAAAGCATATCCTATTTATAAAAATAAATTCCAGTTTCCCGCAATATTACTATTTATTATTCTTTTTATATGCGCCTGCTCCTCTACAAAGTTGATTGAAGACAATCAGTCGATCGTAAAAAAGGTAGAAATAGATAGTATTCCCGGCAAGTACAAGGAAGAGGCGCTGAACTATATCCAGAAAGATATCCGTCCGGCTTCCCGCCTGGGGATCAACGTAGGATTATATAATATTTTTTATTCGCTTTTTAAAACCAAGTCGGTAGGGAAACCCGCTCCCTTGCTGGATAGTACCCTTGTAGAAATCTCCAGGAACCAGATTGAGAAATTCATGATCAGTAAAGGTTACTTTATGGCAAAGGTGAAGTCTGAGATCCGCATCAAAAAACAGCGTGCCCAGGTAGAATTTAAAGCCAATACGGGTCCTGCATTCCGTATTGCCAAAGTGGCTTACTCCATTCCTGATTCTGCAGTACGTCAGGTCTATATGAATGGCAAATCAAAATTTACCCATCTGCATGAGAACATGCAGTATGATGATGACTCGCTGGCTTATGAGCGTGAACAGATTTATCAGGTGATGAAGGAAAACGGATACTATGATTTTTCGCGTCCTTATGTACGGTTTACAGTAGATTCTGCACTACGCAACAGCAGCACTAATGTGGTACTGTATATTGATGATCCGGATTCCACCAAACACAAGCAATACAAAATTGGAGAAACGAATATCGTCATCGCCCCAACAACAGAAGGTTTCCCGGATTCAATTAAACTGAATGACCGCATATTCAGGGGGATCAGGTACACTGATTTGTCAAAACGTTTCAGAAGAAATCCCGTGGTGCGGTACGACTTTATCAAAATGGGTGAAACCTATGATATTTCTAAAGAAAACCTGACTTATGACAGGCTATATGAACTCAATGTGTTCAAAAACGTAAAGATCGAATACGTCAAGGCTAAAGACACAGCGAAGCTTCAGCCTGTGATCCAGCTTACCCCGCAAAAGCGAATGAGCAACAGGGTAGAAGGTGAACTCCCTTTCAATGCCGGTACCATTGGGTTTACTGTCAGCAATACCTATGTGAATAACAATATTTTCAGGGGAGCGGAGCGTTTTGAGTTCCAGATTAAGGGAGGATTGCAGTCGAGATTAGGCCAGGGAGGCTCTTTGTTTAATGATATTTACCAGCGAGATTTTTCCCTGAGCGCCAGTCTTGCCGTTCCACGCCTGATGGTGCCTTTTGATATCCCGATGATGGGTAAAAATGGAATGCCATACACGATTTTCTCTACCAGTTATGTGTTTTCGCTGCAGAAAAATCTATTTGTACGCCGTGTGTTTCTTAATTCACTGACCTATCAATGGGTAGAAACCAAGTCTAAACTGCATTCATTTACTCCTCTGAACTTCGAATATCGCTTCGGGGGCCTGCTGATTGATTCAAACACAGTTGATGGTCAGAATATCTACAGGGATTATCGTTATAATATTACACTGCTGGCGAGAAAAGATATTACCCTGGGGATGAAATATGCTTACACCCTGAATGCTAATAAATTGTTGCTTCACGGAAATAGCTTTGTGTATTTCAGGGGGAACATTGATATTGCAGGTAACGGCCTTGGTGCCGCCAATAAGCTTTTTGGCAGTAAACACAATCCTGCGGCTGGCGACTACGCAAGTGTACTGGGACTTCCTTACAATCAATATGTCCGGCCAGAGGTAGATTTGCGCTGGTACAAGAACATCAGTGCAACCAGGCAGTTTATTGCCCGCATTAATGGTGGAGTTGGTTATGCCTATGGAAACTCTACCGCTATTCCTTTTGAAAAGTTGTTCTTTGCGGGTGGCGCAAGTGGTGTAAGGGCATGGCAGGCCAGAACCCTGGGCCCGGGTAACTATAACCGTGGCGACAGGTTAACTACTGAAGAAGCAAGAACAACACTGTATGGTATTGACCAGTTAGGGCAAATGCATATTGAAGCCAATCTGGAATACCGCTGGAGACTGCTGGATAATTTCTTTGGATCTAAGCTGAACGGCGCCGCATTTTTAGACGCTGGCAACGTATGGAACATTTCTTCGGGCAATTCACAGCCAGAAACCTATTTCGATTTTAAAAACCTGGGCAACCAGCTTGGTGTGGGCACAGGAATGGGCTTAAGATATGACCTGCAATATTTCGTTTTCCGTTTTGATGTAGGACTTAAGCTGAGAGACCCGCAGTTTGCCCCTGCCGACCAGTGGGTAATCGGAAAAATGTTTAATGGTACCCGGCAATTCAAGAAAGAATACGAAGAAAGAAACAGTCCTGACGGGTACCATTTCTTCCAGTACAATTTTGGTATCGGCCTGCCTTTCTAAAAGCGGGTGGGGCTGTTATTCTCTAAAAGGCACCTTTCAGACTGTCAAAGATAGACTCAAAGAAAGTAGAGAGGTGTAATCCGTTGCTGTGGTTAAAATAGATGTATACCAGCAGGATAATGACCACAATGATAATCAGTTTTCTGAAGGCAAAGGCAAGAAAGATAAGTATCAGCGGAAATAGGACCATCCATAAACTGTTGATCGTAAAGGGATTTAAGCTGCCATCTTTTTTATAAATATAAAGTAACTTGCTGTGTGTGCCTGCATCGTTCTGATGTTTGATATAAACAAAGGACGACTTGTCCAGTTGCATCGGAAGAATGGCCACTCCGTCGTTGAACTTCAGCTGTTGTGTAAACCCGCTTACCGTGAAGGTGTAGAGGCCGTTGATTGTTTCCACAGGCTGATTTAGTGAATCCGCTGCAATGATTGCCAGCTTGCTGTTCTTCAGCAGGCTTTCCTTTACGATGAAATTATTGATATCTGATTTCTGGGCAAAAACTGATACAGAGATCAGTGAGAGTAACAAACAGTAGAAGATTGTTTTCATTTTTTGTTCTTGTGATTGAGTTTTGTTATTCTATAGATCGTTTATTGTAGATCAGATAACCCAAATGTAATAAAATGCCGTTTCTTTTTATCGGATCATCATACAAATTATAGCTTAAGCTGACCGGCCCCACCGGAGTATGATAAACCAGGCCGGCAGTTCCTGCATAGTGCAGCCGGTTAAAGGTAGGAGAGTTTTTGACTTCCTGAAATCCCATCTGGGTAATTTCCTGGTAAGGCAGAAATACAAAACCCTCGACCCTGAAATCTATGTTTCTCCTTAACCGGTAAATATTTTTTAATCCCCCGGCCAGATAAGTTGATGCCCGGAACTTTTCAAGAAAGAGCGAACGGCTATCCTGTAAGGGATAAAAGGCGGGGCTGACCAGTAAGGTTGCATAATAATTGGAGAATAAGGGCTGATTGGATATTACGCCCTCTGCCAGGTAGCCCAGCGTATAGTTCCCCTTGTGAAAGAAATAATTTTCATCGCTGATCTTCAGGCTCAGCCACTGTCTGAACTTACGGATCACGTTGATATCGGTAACTACGGCCGGAATATTCCGTGAGATATTGCCCGGGGTATAATTTTCCTTACCGGTGAAGTAATTTACTGCAAACAGAAAGTTCCTGCCACGGCTGGCATATTGTTTACGGTTAAAGGTATTTTGCTCAAAGGCCAGTCCGGATCTCAGTCCGTTGAAAATAGTCTGATCTAAAATATCCCCTGTATTGAAGCTATTGGTTGGACTGTAATTGTCTTCATTGTTAATAAATGAAGTGCTGAGCGTGATCCTTGTATTGCGGTTTAGCGGTATGCCGCCTTTGATCTCAATTTTCCTGTCAGACTGCTCAATATAAGTGGGGTGAGGATTTTCTATAAAGATCTTGCTGGTATTGTAATAATTGAAGTGGTTATAGGTGAACTCTGCAGCAAGAAAAAAGGGCAGGCGGGATGGATAATCGATTCTTGCATTCAGCTGCGCAGATTCATAAAAACGCCCGGAATAGAAATCTGTACCAAAAGTATAAGCCTTGCGGTCGAGGTAATTGTACTGCAGCCCAAGGAAAACCGTACTGATTGGCCTGCTTGAAATATTGCCACCCAGATCCAGTTTAAAACTTCTTTTCGGCTGGGCTACAATTTCAAAGGTGTAACTGTCTGATGTAGGGTTATAAGAGATTTTAGGGTAAATCGTTTCAAAGGTTTCATCTGCCACCAGCTTATAGTAACCCTGACGGATATCGGCCAGGTCAAACGTAGCTTTATCTCGTTTAAACAGCCGCTGGATATAGCGCTTTTGCTGACTGTTCACTCCCGTAACTACTACTTCATTGAAATTGAGCTGAGGCTTTTTGTTATTAAAGGTATTTCTTTTAAGGGCAAGTTCTCCGGGATCAACTCTCCTGTGTACCTCCTTCAGAAGTCTTGGCATATCTGCCATTGTTGCATCGTATCCTTTTTTGATCAGCTCTGCAACCGGGTAAAAATTGCTGGCGCTGTACTCCTGTACATTCGGCTGGATGTATATCCCATTCTTGCCTACCAGTGTGGAGTCTGATTTTGCCAGGAACATAAACATCATCAGGCGGTTCATCAGGCGCTCATCACCTGTTTTCGGATATTCCTTGAAGTTCTTGGCAGATACGTTTACCCCGATAATGTAATCGGGCTTAAACTCCTTTTGCATAATGTCAGCGGGGAAATTATTGTATAACCCACCATCAAAAACATATTTATTGTCCAGTTTAATCGGTCTGTAAATCAGTGGGACGGTCATCGTTGCACGTACAGCTTCGGCCAGACTTCCGCTCTTCACTGTGATACTTGTCTGTGAAAAAACATCGGAGACCATACAGCGGTAAGGTACAAACAGGTCGTCAAAGTTATCTTTTGATATTGCAGAGGCCTGTGAAAGCAATTCAATCAATGCAAAGTTTAGGGGAATATCATTCACCAGGTTATTCCTGATGCTCATCCTCAGCGAGGTATCTACCTCTATTTTTGCTGTGATCAGTGAGGCATTGGTACTGCTTTTTTGAAAATAGTGGCTGTAGTCGCTTTTGTACCTGCCATTCACCCAGTCCTGAAACTCTGCGGTAAGGGCTATTTTTTCAATCTGGGCGGGTGAATACCCCGCGGCATATAATGCACCCACAATGCCACCCATGGAAGTCCCCGTAATGTAATCGATAGGGATGTGGTTTTCTTCTAAAGCCTTTAGCGTACCAATATGTGACAGGCCTTTAGCACCTCCTCCACTGAGTACAAGGCCAACCTTCTGGCCATTAGCGTGAAATGCCCAGAAACAAATGATAAATATAATAAGTATTCTTGAAGAGATCACCTCCCTAAATTACAGGTTTTCTTTCAGACCTGATTCAAAATAAAAATATTATAGTTGAGGATAGCAGCGAAACTTACCCACAGAAAATAGGGAATAAAGAGTAATCCGGCAGTTTTATCGATCTTATAAAAGACCATTCCGTTGATCAGGATAACTGCCAAAAGCGCAATAATCTCGATGAGCGCAGCACCTATCAAATGGGTATAAAAAAATAAGAACGACCAGGCAAGATTAAGTATCAGCTGGATGAAATATATGGCAATGGTTCTTGAAAAATATACAATCTGCGCTCTTTTCAGCCAAATCAGGTAAGAGGCGATCCCGATAATTATAAATAATGCTGACCATACCGGGCCAAAAAGCCAGTTCGGTGGATTAAAAGAAGGTTTAGCTATACCCGGATACCAGGTTTTGACGGACCTGACCGTGATCAGGCCGCCAAGAGCGCCAAAAATCATGGGGATAAGAATACTGACAAAAAATGGTAGGAATTGAAAGCGTTTTACTGGAGCCGGCATATTGCGAATTTGGCAGTTTTCGTCAATAATCATGCCTTTCAGATTTGTCTGTCATGCAAAAAAAACTAAATTGCAGGTCTAATCACATAGTTAATGCAAGACTTTAAAGCTGTCGCAGATTCCCAGATTACCCTTACAGAACTGATGATCCCTTCTTATTCAAATTTTGGCGGTAAGATCCACGGAGGTATAATTTTAAGTTTAATGGATAAGGTGGCCTATGTTTGTGCAGCAAAACATTCTGACGGATACTGTATCACTGCTTCCATTGATGTGGTGAACTTTCTCGCGCCGGTAGAAGTGGGGGAGCTGGTATCGCTGATGGCTTCTGTGAATTACGTAGGAAATACGTCGATGATTATTGGCATCAGAGTGATATCGGAAAACCTGAAAACACATGTGGTAAAACATACCAATACCAGCTATTTTACCATGGTGGCGATAGGGGATGATAATAAGCCTAAGCAGGTACCCGGGCTTATACTCAATAGTCAGGATGATATCAGGCGTTTTTCGCAGGCGAAACACAGGAAAGAACTTAAAGATACGTATAAAAAAGAGGAAGCACAGTTGAAAAAGGTATATGACAGGGACAGCTTTCTGGAGGTTCTACAGAACGAACGCTGCCAGATATCATTATAGTTTATCGGGACGGATCTTACATCACTTTTCTGATCAGCTCTTTGATCAACTGCAATTCCTTCGGGTACTGGCTTTTTTTGCGTGTTGCAAAGTGTAATGTGTTTTCCAGGACAGGGCTGCCTTCCCAGATCACTCTGACCTCCTCACTGTCAATTTCTTTCTGCCCCAGATGGTTAGGCATGATAGCCAGGCCGTCGCTTCCGCTCAGGCAGCGAACGATGGAGTTGAGGTTAGGCACAATGTAGTTGGGCCTGAAATCAGGATATTTGTTAAAGTTGAGCTGCCAGAACCTCCGCAGGTGTTCCATATCACCGGTAGTGCCATACCATTTGTGCTGGCGGAGCCATTCCAGCATCGCATTTTTATCACCTTTTTCCAGTAACCCGTCAAATTCATGCTGATTAACCTTAACCCCTCCGAGCAATACGATCCGCTCTGAGGAGAAAGCCTCATGCTCGATGTTGCTGGTGGTTCCGGTTTGCGGTGTGATAATCAGGTCAAGTATTCCCTTGTCCAGGTTTTCGAGCATTTCAGGATATTCTCCAAACTGGATAATCAGGTTAAAGGGCAGTGAAGAAACATAGGGCTCAAGCGTGATCTGGAAAGTTTCGAAACACATGCCGACGCTGATGGTAGGCGTATGTTTTTCTGTGCTGCGCTGAAAGTTCTTCTCGGCGTCTTCCAGTTTTGCCAGTGCGTCGATAATAAAATTATAGAACACTTTTCCTTTTTCTGTAGGCACCATTTTTCTGCCGGTGCGGTCGAACAGCTTATAGCCTACATAACTTTCCAGTGAACTGAGGTGCAGGCTTACGCCAGGCTGTGAGATAAACAAGGATTGCGCTGCTCCGGTGAGGGTCCCGGTTTTATAAATTGCCTTGAAAGTTCTGTACCACTCTAAATTTACCATATCATGATTGTATGAAACCGGGGCTAGTGTATATCATTATAATAATAGCCGCTGCAAAAATAATCATTTCAATGATTATCCGGCAGCTTAATATGCTATTCAACGGACGCTAATTACAGCCCTATGTCCCTGAGATCAGGGGTGGAACTATTAATCGTCTTTTTGACGTTAAATTTTTTATATTGAAAATCTGTTTGGTACATTAGTATGCCAATTATGATTAGAGATATGAAAAGTAAAGCAATTGCCTTGATGCTGGGTTTAACTGTTAACGGTTTAGCCTTTGGGCAGCAGAAAGATTATCCCATCCGGCCACTGTCCTTTACCAAAGTTAAACTGGATGATACTTTCTGGTTGCCCCGCATAGAAACAAACCGTACCGTAACTATACCGGCTTCATTTGCCCGCTGTGAAAAAACAGGAAGGGTGAAAAACTTTAAAATGGCCGCAGAAAAAAAGGGAAAGTTCTGTACTGTATTTCCTTTTGATGATACGGATATCTATAAAACTATTGAAGGCGCTGCCTATTCCCTGGCACTGCATCCGGATGAAAAACTGGATTCATATGTGGATTCACTGATTACTACGGTGAAAAATGCACAGGAGCCGGATGGTTATCTGTATACCGCACGTACGATTGACCCGCTTCATCCGCATAAATGGGCCGGCCCTGAACGCTGGACAGAAGAAAACAATATGAGCCATGAGCTTTACAATTCCGGGCACTTATTCGAAGCGGCTGCGGCGCATTATCAGGCTACCGGGAAACGTAACTTCCTCGATATTGCCCTTTTTAATGCCGATCTGCTGGTACAAACTTTTGGACCCGGTAAAAGACATGTTGCACCGGGACACGAAATTGTGGAGATGGGGCTCGTGCGTCTTTACCGCATTACAGGAAAACAGGATTACCTTCAGCTGGCCAAATTCTTTATCGCTGAACGCGGAAAAAGGAAATATGATAAATTAAGCAAAGATGTGTGGAAAAACGGAAGATATTTTCAGGACGATGAACCAGTAACTGACCAGGATGAAGCGGAGGGACATGCGGTAAGGGCGATGTATTTGTACAGCGGGATGGCCGATGTAGCGGCATTAACCGGTGACAAAGCCTATATTGACGCGATTGACCGCATCTGGAACAATATGGTTGCTAGAAAGATATATGTACAGGGAGGAATTGGTGCGGTGCCTGATGGGGAACGTTTCGGAGAAGATTATGATTTGCCCAATGCCACTGCTTACAATGAAACCTGTGCAGCTATAGGTAATGTTTTCTGGAACCAGCGGATGTTCCTGCTGCATGGTGACGCTAAATACGTGGATGTCATGGAAAAAGTATTGTATAACGGATTGATATCGGGCGTAGGGCTGGGTGGAAAATCTTTCTTTTATACGAATGCATTGCAGGTAACAAAAGGATTTAAGCATAAAGCACTTGAAGCAGGGCGCTCCGGATGGTTTGAATGTTCATGCTGCCCCACTAATATTGCTCGATTTCTGCCCTCACTGCCAGGTTATATCTATGCACAGCGGGAAAAAGATACTTATATCAATTTATATATCAGCGGCACTGCGGACCTTCAGATTGCAGGACAGCAGGTGACCATCGAGCAGCAGAACAATTATCCATGGAACGGCTTGCTCACTTTCCATGTTATTCCTCAGGCTGATCAGGATTTTACTTTACGTTTCCGCCTGCCGGGATGGACTAAGAATGAGGCAATACCTTCTGATCTGTATAGTTTTAATCAACAGATCAATAAGCCGGTTGTCATTAAGGTTAACGGACAGGCAGTGAAGTATAAAACTGAAGCCGGTTATGCGGTAATCTCCCGTACATGGAAACCGGATGACCTGGTTCAGATGGACCTTCAGATGGAGGTACGCCAGGTAGTGGCCAGTAAAAATGTGAAGGATGATATTGGTAAATCTGCATTGCAAAGAGGCCCGCTGATTTATTGTGCAGAATGGAAAGATAATGGGAGCAGGGTAAGCAATTTGATATTGCCGGCGAATACGGCTTTTAAAACCCAGTTTGAACCCAATCTCCTGGGCGGTGTAAATGTGTTGAAAAGCAAGGCGTTTACTGCCATCCCATACTATGGATGGGCAAACCGTGGCGAAGGTGAAATGACGGTCTGGTTTCCGTCATCCAGACATACTCCTGAATAGTCTGGCTATATTTATATACAGATATCTATATATAAATATAGCCTTGAAACATACCTGACAAAACAGCTGAAAAAAATAATAAAATAAATTATACTAATTTGGTAGACTATACTTATATTTGCTCTTAATAAACAGTTCTTAAATTTATTTACTTATCCAGAAAGACTGAGGGAAAGGCCCTATGAAGTCTTAGCAACCTGTAATTAACAAGGTGCTAAATCCTTCCGCTATAGCGGATAGATAAGATCGTTTCCATCTGACTCTCTGCATAAGTTTATTTATTATTTAATCACCCTTAAAAATTGATGGAAATGAAAATTTATCTTGACAACGCAGCAACTACCCCTTTAAGCATTGATGTTTTCCAGGCGATGCAGCCTTACTTCTTCGAGAATTTTGGTAATCCTTCGTCGGCACATCACTGTGGGAGAGATGCGAAAACAGCCGTAGAAAAGTCAAGGAAAGTGATCGCAGAACTATTGAATACTACACCTGAACATATCATCTTTACTTCGGGCGGTACCGAAGCTGATAATACCGCGATCCTCTCTGCAATCCGCGAGAATACCATTAAACTGGCAATTACAACTCCGTTTGAACACCATGCGGTATTGAACACCTTAAAGACCCTTCAGCAAAACGGGGAGATCAAACTGGTATTCCTGGAGCATGATGAGAAAGGAAACCTGTCGCTTTCGCATCTGGAGCAACTGCTGGCGGCAGGAGAAAAAGCTTTTGTCTCGGTAATGCACGGGAATAACGAAGTGGGTAACCTGAATGATATTGATGAGATCGCTGAAGTCTGTAGTAGGTACAGTGCTGTTTTCCATTCAGACACTGTACAAACCATGGGTCAATACATATATGATACACAACAATTAAAAGCTGATTTTCTGGTAGGCTCAGCCCATAAATTCCACGGGCCTAAAGGTGCCGGATTTTTATACAAACGCTCTTCAGCAGCTATACGCCCCTTTATCAACGGAGGTGCTCAGGAGGGCAGCCAGCGTAGCGGAACGGAAAATGTAACAGGTATTGTTGGCCTGGCAAAAGCCCTCGAAATCGCCTACGAAAACAGGGATGCTTACCAAAAGCATATTGGCAACCTCAAAGAGAGGATGATCTCCAAACTCAGCGATTCAATACCCGGCGTAAAATTTAACGGAAATTCTGCTCAGAAACACCTTAGTCTTTCTACTGTGCTCAGTGCAGCAATCCCTCAAACCCTGACAGGGGCATCTCCCCTTGACTATCTTGACATTTTTCAGATCTGTGCTTCGGGCGGTAGTGCCTGCAGCAGTCATTCTGCTACAGGTTCACATGTTTTAAGTGCGCTGGGCGCCGATCCTGGGCGCAGTACGATCAGGTTTTCTTTCAGCAGGTACAATACTGCAGAAGAAGTAGATTATGTGGTGGATAAACTGGCAGACCTTTTTAAGCTATCGCCAGCTCCATTTGAATATTACAACGTTCGTACGGCGTAGCACGCCCGGCAACTTTTTCAAAACCCAGTTTATGATACAGGTTAATTGCGGGCTTTAACAGGGTGTTGCTTTCCAGATAGATTTTGGCAGCACCCATTGTTTTTGCCTTCTGAATGATCGCCTGCGCCAAAAGCCAGCCAATATTTTTGCCCTGTGCCTTCGGTGAAACTGCCATCTTAGCCAGCTCATAGTCATATTCAGGATCATCCATTTTTACCAGCGCACATACGCCTACGGGTTCATCGCCGATCAAAGCTACAAGGATACCTCCGCCTTTGTTAAGGATGTAGCCCTCAGGATTGTCCAGTGCTTTGTAATCTGCTTCTTCCATTTTAAAATAGGTAGAGATCCATTCTTCATTCAATGCGCGGAATGCTTTTTGGTGGGCTGGCTGGTACTCCACGATCTTAACACGCTCACTTTCACGTTTCTTTCGGTGTTCTTTTACCCTGGTCAGCAACGACTTTTGTTCCAGTATAAATTCCCACTCTTCAATCGCCTTCCAGAGATTATGATTGGTTTGTTCCGAAATCTGATCTATAGCTGATTCCAGATCCGTATACTGATGTTTTATTTTTTCGTTGATCTCAGCTCCTTTTTTTGAAAGTTTGATCATATTCCTCCTGCCATCAGCTTTGTCTTTCTTTTCAGTGACCAGGCCCTTCTTAGACATCTCACTGATAATTTTGCTGACCGAAGGGTGGGAGTGCCTGATTTCCTTCGCGATAGCAGTAATCGTTTTTTCTTCACCCTGCGACAAGAGATAGAATACAGGAAACCATTTGGGCTGAAGGTCAACCTCGTAAAGGTGATAAATATGTGCTGCATCTTCAGTAATTTTTTCTGTAAGCATGCGCAGCCTGCTGCCTATTGCTATCTTTCCAACTTTATCAAAAAAATCCATGAGTATATATGATATGTAATTATGTAATCAGTTACGTAAATGTATCGTTATTTCAGATAAGGTCTTCAAAAAAAAATGTTTTTTAGATTGTAATGACATTTGAGACCTGTAACAACGTAGCTAAACTTAATATGGAGTTTATAATGCGCTCGTAATTTTGTCTCAGTTTATGAAGCAGTCCTCTGATAGTAGTTTAATTGAAATGGTCAAAGTTGACAATCATTTGGCTTTTACCGTATTGGTAGACCGCTACTGGGAGGATCTCTACCGTCACATCTGGACAAAGATTAAAGATGCCGATGAGGCCAAAGATATTGTTCAGGACATTTTTCTGGGCTTATGGAAAAACAGATCTGCTATAGTAACCGATAGCAGGGAGAGCATTGCCCCCTATTTGTTCAGGGCTGCAAAATATGCCGTAATTAATTATTTTACCCGCCCAGGGATTATTGTAGCCGATGAAATGGCCCTGTCCCTTGCCCTCAGTTTCCCCTCGGCCATCCAGTCTGATGATCCATATCTGCTAAAAGAACTGCGGGAACTGGTAAATACCGAAGTCAGCAATCTTCCTGAACGCCTGCAGCTGCCCTACCGTTTGAGCAGGGAGCAGGAGCTGACCATCAAAGAAATTGCCATCAGGCTTTCTGTTTCGGAGCAGACTGTTAAAAATAACATCAGCATTGTACTCAGTAAAATCAGGTTCAGGCTGGGGCAATATAATTCTGATACTACCGCTTGTATGATCGTAGCCATGGCGACTTTTCTGCATCACACATAGTTTATAGTTTGATAACGTTAGCTTAAAGTACTTCCTGTCTGTTCGTGTGATATGTATTGTAGCAATGTCAGAACAAAACCATCAGGAGGAGCTAAAGGCAGTCCTCACTAAATATGTGAACAATGAAGCCAGCGTTGAAGAACGGGAGGCGGTGGATTCCTGGTACCAGTCTGTGGGAGCAGCACAGGCAGATCCTCCGGTATTTGCCAATGCAGCATCAAAATCAGCGCTATCTGGAGATATCAAACATTATCTGAGGCAGCAGACACTCCATAAAAGAAATTACTGGTTCAGGCCTTTCCATATTCGGTATGCAGCAGCTTGTCTCCTGATCGCCGCCGCAGGATTTGCAGGTTATTCCTATGTTTTTCATTTGAAGCAGGCTGCCCGCAGGGAAATCGTGATGATTTCCGGCAGCGGGGCACTCAAGCAGCTGAGTTTGCCGGATGGCTCTGAAGTATTGCTGAATGTTGGCAGCAAACTGGTGCTTTCCAAAGATTTCGGTGAAGATGACCGAAGGGTAATGCTTACAGGAGAGGCATTTTTCAAGGTGGCAAAGGATAAGCGCAAACCTTTCATTATACAGTCTGGCGCACTCATGACCAGGGTAGTGGGAACATCATTCAATATCAGTGCGTATCCTGATCTGGAAAGAATAAAAGTTGCTGTCCTGACAGGTAAAGTAGAGGTTTCAGGGCGGTTAACCGGCAGGCAGCAGCT